>Ga0074044_10001181_pt1 | contig 24010 bp, 24 predicted proteins | sample BogForMeECP23OM1_FD_94443 | JGI IMG/M metagenome (GOLD analysis project Ga0074044, IMG submission 94443) | Bog forest soil microbial communities from Calvert Island, British Columbia, Canada - Bog Forest MetaG ECP23OM1 | ecosystem: Environmental > Terrestrial > Soil > Wetlands ... | reverse complement strand
TGGACTTGCCCCGGTTTGATGGACACTTCGAAAAGCGCGAAAGTGCGCACAATAGGAGTGGACAATGGAGAAGGAGCGGAAGCGGAGGAAGTTCTCGGCGGAGTACAAAGCCGAGACGGTGCGGCTGATCCAGCGCAGCGGCAAGAGCATTGGGAAGCTGGCGCTGGAGCTGGGGATCGGGGAGACCGCACTGCGGCGGTGGGTGGAGCAAGCCGAGATCGAGGCCGGACGGGGACCGGCTGGGGCGCTCAAGCGCAGCGAGCGCGAAGAGCTGGTGGAACTTAGGCGCGAGAACCAGCGGCTGCGGATGGAGCGCGAAATCCTAAAAAAAGCGACGGCCTTCTTCGCCAAGGAGAACCCGTGAGATTCGGGTTCATCGCGACGGAGAAGGCCTGCTACCCGGTGGCGCTGTTGTGTCGGGTGCTTGGAGTCTCGCGCTCGGGATACTACGCCTGGCACCAGCGGCCGCCGGCGGAGCGCGCGCTCGCGGACCAGAGCCTGACGCTGGAAGTGGCGGCGATCCACGCCGAGAGCCGCGGCCGCTACGGCAGTCCGCGGGTCCATGCGGAGTTGCGTGGCCGCGGACAGCGGCTCGGGCGCAAGCGCGTGGCGCGGCTGATGCGGATGGCGGGACTGCGCGCGCGGGAACGCCGGCGCTTTCGCTGCACCACCGATTCCGGACACGGAATGGCAATAAAGGGTAATCTGCTGGCGCGGCGGTTTGCAGTGAGCGCACCCAACACCGGCTGGGTCACGGATATCACCTATTTGTGGACGCTGGAGGGTTGGTTGTATCTGGCGGTGATTCTGGATCTGTTCTCGCGCCGGGTGGTCGGCTGGACGCTGAGCGAACGGCTGGAACGAAGACTCGCCTTGGATGCGCTGGGAATGGCGCTCACCCAGCGCCAGCCGTCAGACGGACTGCTGCATCACTCGGACCGCGGCAGCCAATACGCCAGTCACGAATATCAACAACTGCTGACGCAGCATGGAATCTTGAGCAGCATGAGCCGCAAGGGCAACTGCTGGGACAACGCGGTGGCGGAGAGCTTCTTTGCCACCCTCAAACTCGAGTTGGTCTACCAGACTCAGTGGCGCACGCGCCAGGAAGCGCGCAGCGCAGTGTTCGAGTATATCGAGTTGTTCTACAACCGTAAGCGCAGGCATTCCGCACTCGGCTACCTGTGCCCCGATGATTTCGAACTGCGGCATCATGAGCTTGCGGCCGCCTAACCCGAGTGTCCACGCAATCGGGGCAACCTCAGGAGACTGTCGAAAAAGCAGGCCCTTCTCCCCCCGGAAGAAGGTGGCGCGCTGCGCGCCGGATGAGGGTCGGTAGATTCATCGCGAATAATCGGTGGAAATGCGAGGGTCCCTCACCCGCCGCGCAATTTGTCAGGGCACTCGCGGGCGGCACCCTTTCCCGGTTTGAGCCCGCGGCCAAGCCACGGACGCGGGAGAGGGACGAAATCGACAACCTTGCTAGGCGGGCGAGGGACGGGGTGTTCTGTTATTGCAGGAAGGGCGGCGGCCGCGCCGTGTGGGGCGACGCGGCCGCCTATTGGGGGAGTTCAGCAGCTCACGTTCGCGGGACGGGGTGCGTGAGCAACTCGGGATCAGCCCCTTCCGAAGGGAGCGCGGGGAGGGCTCGCTTTGCTCCATCCGGACCGCGACTAATACTTCTCCAAGCTCTATCGCCGCCCATCCTACTGACGGACATGCATCGTTATTATCAACGCGCCATTAGCGGGGCGTTAAATTGCACCCACAGGCAGGAGGAACTTGTCTATCAGTTGATGCTGCGCAGGCGGATTTCGGCGGGCAAATGGGGCCGCAGGTCGTCGAGCTCGAACATCCGTTCGGCGCCGTGCACGCCGAACGGTTTGCGCGCCCTCAAACGCTCGATGAGCGCATCTAGAAATGCGCGCGTGACGATCGCCGTGCTCCGATAGTCGCCGCTGCCTTCGGTCGCGATCGCAGCGACCCGCTTGCCGGCTGCATCATAGACGGCGACCCATTGCCTGAGCGGCTCGTCCGTCGCGTCGGCGGGTTTCGATGGACCCGCGTGGCCGGTGAACATCGTGCGCGGAATGAATTTGATAATCCGCGTGGAACGCAACGCGACGACCGCGCCATGTATCAGGCGTTCGGAGAAACCGACGTAAATTCCGACCTCCAGGTCCGGCGCCAGAGTGTGCAAAACGTCGGCGTCGGGCAGTGGCGCGAGAAAGCAGTTTCGCGCTCCCACCGGAGCGCCGAACGGGATCGTTCTCGACGCGCCGCGCGAAGGACGGGTGAGTGCCGCATATGCCAGCTCGCGCCCCTGAGGTCCGCTGGCGCCCGATGCGGAAAAGCACATCGCAACTTCCAGCCGGGCCGCATCGGGACGACGCTTCAGCAGCTCTTTGGCAATCAACGCCTGCAAGCCAAGTGGAGCGAGACCGGCGTGGACGATCGCGAGGCCGCGGCCGCGAAGCGAGGCGTGGCCACCCGCAGGAAGCACCGCACTGGAAATATTGATCGATCGTGCCCCGGTTTCGACGGCGATGCGTTCGAGTTCGAATTGCGGATCGGCGACGGTGCTGATCGCAAAGTCCACACCCGCCAGTGCCGGTGCGATGGTCTCGGGCCGTCCTAGATCGATGTAACGGAAGTCCTCGCGCGCTTCCGGCCGCCGACCGCCAATCAGTACGGTCACGTCGCCGCGCGAACGCATCACGTCCGCGGTAATCAAGCCCAGCACACCCTGCGAGCCAACAATCAGAACCGTCGTCATTTGAAAAATGCGATTTCATACGTTGCGACCAACGCACGCAAGCCCATCCGCGATCTTGCGCCGTCGTGGTTTGCACCGCGAACGCCGAGACGCAAAGATGCGCCAATGGAATATGACCTGATCGTTCGCAACGGCACGGTAATCGACGGCTCCGGCGCGCCGCGTTTCAGATCCGATATTGCGGTCAAGGATGGCCGGATTGCCGCGGTGATCGAACCGGGCGAATCTGCGCAGGCTGCTTCCACACGCGAGCTTGACGCGCGGGGAATGATCGTCGCGCCCGGTTTCATCGACCTACATTCGCATTCCGACTGGATTGTGCCGATTCCCGAGCACGCCGCGATCCTGAAGCCCTTCCTGATGCAGGGAGTAACGACCTTCGTCGGCGGCAATTGCGGATTTTCCGTCGCGCCGATAAGCCGATCCCGCAGCCGCATGCTGGATGAATCGGGTCAGATGCTGTCCGGGCGCAAGTTCGATTGGACCTGGCAGGAAGTGTCGGAGTTCGGGGCGCATCTTGAGCGCCAGGGACTCGCACTCAATGTCGCGCATCTGGCTGGCCACGGGAGCATCCGCCTGTGCGTGATGGGCGCGAACCCGGGCGAGCCTTCAGCGGAGCAGCTTCGCGAAATGCAGGCGATGCTGGAGCGCGCGATGGCGGACGGCGCGGTCGGATTGTCGACGGGGCTCGGCTATTTCCCCGGGATGATCGCAAAGCCAGCCGAACTCACCGCCATGGCACAGGTCGCCGCGGCGGCAGGCGGCGTGCTCACTTCACATCTCCGTGCCTATTCGACGCGGTCGCTCTTCTATCAAAGCGAGGTCCCGCACAATCTTCTCGCCGCACGCGAAATGATCGACGTGGCCCGGCAGGCGCGCGTGCCGCTGCAGATTTCTCATCTGATCTTCGTGGGCCGCCGAACCTGGCCCACAGCCCACGAAATAATCGCCGACATCGAGCGCGCCAAGAATGACGGCGTCGACGTCGCGTTCGACACCTTCCCTTACACCTGCGGCAACACGACCATCCGGGTGGTCTTCCCCGCCTGGTCGCAGAACCATCTCGAGGAATTGCTCGACAGCACCGAAGGATGGGCGCGGTTGCGCGAAGGCTTCCAGCCGCTGCGCGGGTTTATCGCCGACGGCGTCCAGCTCATGTGGGCGGTCAAACCGGAGCTTCAGCACTTCGAGGGCAAGTTTTTCGGCCAGATCGCCGAGGCGATGAAGCTCGATCCCGTCGAAGCGTATTTGACCATCGCACGCGAAAGCGGCACTCGCGCCCGCGTGCTGAACCATCTGTACAGCGGCGACGATCGCGACGAGCAGGCATTGCGCGCCGCGATGAGCCATCGCCTGAACGCCTTTGAGATGGACACCATCCTCACCTCGCGCGGACACAATAATCCGGCGAGCTTCGGCACCTATCCGCGCATCCTGGGCTACTACGTGCGCGAGCTCGGGCTGCTGCCGCTCGAAACCGCGATTTTCAAAATGACCGGAATGGCGGCGGAACGCATGCGGCTCAAGTCGCGCGGGCTGCTGCGCGACGGCTTCGCGGCGGACCTGTGCATCTTCGATCCCGAAACGGTCGGATGCAGCGCCGATTCGAGCACGCCAGATCGCCAGCCCACTGGAATCGAGCACGTGATCGTAAACGGTCAGTCCGTCATCGAGAAAGGCAAGTGGCGCGGCGACGGCGTCCTGGCCGGTGAATGGCTGACGCGAGGCTAAATCCACGGATACCCAGATTCACCGGATTTCAGACGGCGCGTGTGCGTCTGCTGAACCCGTATAATCTGCGGATCCTCTGAATGGCCATTTGCGATCAGGAACCATTCGACGCGCGCTTTGAATGGGGACCCGATGGCGCTCGCGAATTGGGCCGCACTTCGCGCGTCGTCATCGTTGTCGATGTCCTCTCGTTTTCAACTGCCGTCGACGTTGCGGTAAGCCGCGGCGCGATCGTTTACCCGCGCGGATGGCGTCGGCGCGCATCGCCCGAACTCGCGAAACCGGCCGGCGCAGTAACCACCGTGAGACGCAGCGCGATGTCACACCGCAGCCCGTTTTCATTGTCGCCGCGATCGATGATTCATGCGCGCCGCGGAATGAAGCTAGTGGTCTCCTCGCCCAACGGCGCCCACGTCTGTCTTGCGGCGGCCGAGTCTGGTGCGACGGTCATCGCCGGATGCCTGCGCAACGCGACCGCGGTCGCTAAAGCCGCGCTGGCATTCGGCGCGCCGGTGAGCGTGATCGCCGCGGGCGAACGATGGCGGCCCGGGGACACGCTCCGGCCGGCGTTCGAGGATCTGGTCGGCGCGGGCGCGATTCTCTCGCAGCTCAGCCGGCTCCGCCCTTCCCCCGAGGCGCGCGCCGCTGCTGCGGCCTTCAAGGCCGTCTCATCCGACTTGCGCCGCGCGCTGGCGGAATGCAGTTCCGGCCGCGAGCTGACCGCGAGCGGCTTCCGATTCGACGTCGCCTGGGCCTCGAAACTGGACGTGAGCCGCACCGTTCCCATCCTGGGCCACGGCGGCTTCGCAGGGCTGGAGCGCTAGCGCGAATGCGAAACGAGCCGCTGGATTTGATCCAGCGGCCCGCGATCCAAGATCTTTTCAAACCAATGCGGCTAACGATCCATGTCCTGGATTTTCTGGTCCATGTCGCGCAGTTTCGCCAGCTTCTGGTCGGTGGGCAATGGTCCGGTCGGCTTCTTCTGCGAAGCGACTAGCGTGCTGTGTTGGGTCGGCAACTCGCCGTCGATCTTTTGCAGCGCCTCTTTCGCGAGCCGCCGCACCATCGCGCTCGAATCCTCGTCAGCGCACTTGACCAGGTATGGCGTCGCTTTGTCGTTGCCGATCTCGCCGAGCGCAAAGACCGCCGTTCCTCGCCCTTGCTCGTCGGTCTCTTCCTCAGAGTACTGGATTACCGGGAGGGTACCCTGCGAATCGCCGATTCTGCCCAGCGCCGCCACGGCGTGAAGCTTGACCGCCTCTTCCGTCGAACGCAGGAAGAGCATTTGCGATATCGGCTCGACCGCGGTGTTGGACTCCCGGTAGCCCAGGATGTCGAGTGCTTTGATTTTGACGCGCAGGTCGGGATCGCCGAGCGATTCGATCAGAATCTGATCGGCTTCGGGATCCTGGACGTTGCGCAACTTGTTGAGTTCGGCGACGCGGACATTTGGATCGGCGTCCTTCAACCCCAGCTTGACGTCCTTGACAATCTTGAAGGCGGATTCCTTGTCGGCACGCGCGGCGACGTCGTCGACGCCAGCGTGCGTCAGCCCCTGATGCATCATCGGGCTGTTGGCGATGGCACTGCCCAGTCCTTGGCCGCCATACGAGTCTCCAGAAGTCTGCGCGCGCGCCGTGAAGGGAAGTGCGAGGAGGAGTCCGCACACGGCGGCCGTTCCAAAAATACTTCGGCTTTTCAACATTTCCCAAGCCCCCGCGATAGGTCAGAATTATTTGTGATCATGTGCGCTATTGCAAGCAAGAGGGCCGCCGGACGACCCGCAGCGGTCGCGCGGAAATGGCCGGGAATCGGGGCATTTGCCGCAGCCGCCGTCCTGGCGCTCGCCCTCGTCAAGTTCTCGCCGGCATCCGCCGGGGAATCCGTTCAATCGGAAGCATCCGGCCCCCATGCGAGCGCCGATGGTTCACCCACTCTTCGCTCCAGGAAGTCGGCGGCGCCAAAGATCCCGCTTGCCCTGCCCGACGACGTGAAAGTGCCGAGCTATACCGCGGAATCTTTCCCTTTTCACGATGGCGAGCGGCTCGTGTACCAGGCTTCGTGGCTCGGAATTCCCGCGGCGCGTGGATGGTTCGAGTTGCATCGGAACAAGACCAACCCGTCGCTGTGGAACGTGGAAGCCTGGATCGAGACTAACCCGCTCGTCGACATCTTCTTTCGCATGCGCGACTACATGCGCGAGCAGGTCAGCGTCGGTTCGCTCAAGGCGCGCGGCATTTACATGCGCCAGCACGAGAACAAACGCGCGAACGAGTACACGATCACCTTCGACGAAAAGAGCAAGCTCGTCGTCGCGACCAAGAAAAATCACAGAGGCACCGAGACCAACGAATTCATTTCAACCGATCCGTTCGGACCGATCTCGGGCGCGATGATGGCGCTTTCGCAGGACCTCGCTCCCGGCGATCGCCTGCTATTCGACGTGTTCTCCGGGACCAATCGTTACGTCTTTGACTTCAACGTCCAGGGGCACGAGCGAGTGCAGGTTCCGGTGGGCTCCTTCGATGCGCTCAAGGTGTCGCCGGGAATCGTCTACTTGAGCAACGGCAAGCTTAGAAGCCAGGCGCGCGAGACCACGGTGTGGATCAGCGCCGACAAACGGCACCTGCCGCTAAGGATGGAAGCATCGACATTCATCGGAGTCGTGCGCGCCGATTTGGTGCAAATCGACGGCCCGCCCGTGGAACAGGAATAACCGCTCAATGCGCCTCGCCCGCGCTTTTGCGGGAGAGAGCCTGCCCTGATCTACTAACTACGAATTTGGTCGCGCGACGCGCGGATTTTTGTGTTCATGTGGCGTTCTTCAGCAGTGGCACATCTCGCATGGGAGATCACTCAACCACGGTCGGAAAGTCGTGTCATTCCGAGGTTCTTTTTCGAGGAATCCCGTGGATGGGAGTACCTTTGAACTCGATCGCCAAGACAGTTTGGGTTGCGGGCGCACGCCCGTGCTGCGGAGCGCCAGAGACGCGCGGGCGAGGGTGCTGGCTATCGTGCGGCGTCGTACTCTATGCTCGCTGCTCAAGGGGAAATCGCGATGGGCAAAAAACTCGAATTCTTCTACGACTGCTCGAGTCCGTGGACTTATTTGGCGTTCAGCAAGATTGAAGACGTGGCGCGCCGCCACGGTGCCGATCTCATCTGGAAACCGTTTTTGGTCGGCGGTGTTTTCAACACCGTCAATCCGAGCGTTTACGAGACCCGCTCGAACCCGGTTAAGCCCAAGGCCAGGTATTACGGCAAGGACTTGCAGGATTGGGCGCATTTCTACGGGCTGAAGATCGGTAACCCCACGGTCTTTCCCGTGAACTCCGTCAAGGCGATGCGCGGAGCGTTCGTCGCGCAGGAGCACGCGAAAATTTCGCCATACTCGCGCCGCGTATTCGAAAGCTATTGGGGCGATAATCGCGACGTCAGCCAGGACGAAGTCCTGCGCGAGATAGTGCGTCAGGTTGGTCTCGACGAGAAGGAATATTTCGAAAAGATCAACGCGCCGGAGTACAAAGCCAGGCTTCGCGCCAATACCGAGGAATTGATCGAGCGCGGCGGATTCGGCTCGCCTTCGATTTTCGTCGACGGCGTGATGTTCTTCGGCAACGATCGCCTGCCGCTCGTCGAGTGGGAACTGGACAAATAGATTTTCGAGCCTCGCTCCCGCCAAGGATTCGCGCGTTCGTTGCGGTGCGCGTGAGCGATGAGGTCGAGGAGGCGCTCGCCGCGTTTATCGAACAGCTTCGCGCCCCGCGCGACGGTATCGCGTGGGCGCGCCGCGCCAATCTGCACGTGACGCTCAAGTTCCTGGGCGCGGCAGTCGAGTCGCAGAAGCTCGGTCCGGTGGCGGAGGCTCTCGAGCGTATCGCCAATGCGACGGCGCCCTTCGAAGTGCGAACCCGCGGCACGGGAGCATTTCCGAATATGCACCGCCCGCGAGTCTTGTGGGCAGGACTCGAAGGTGCGGCTCTCGGAGCGCTCGCGCGGCAGGTCGAAACCGCCGCTGCGGCATCGGGATTGGAGCGCGATCAGCGGCCGTGGTCGCCTCACCTTACGATTGGCCGGGTAAAACATTCGCGCCTCGGCAGACCCGCTCAACAACTCCTGGAGCGCGCCGGCGATCGCGACTTCGGCGTCTCGCGCATCGAGACGATCACGCTGTACCGAAGCCATCTGTCGGCGCAGGGCTCCAAGTACGAAACGCTCGCTTCGTTTCCATTTTCTTCTGACTTGCGCGGGCGGCCCGCCCCTGCGGCTGGAGATGAAGTGCGGCGGATTGGACTTCTACCGTCCGGAACCCTCAAGCATTGAGTCGAAAAGCATTTCCTTGCACGTCCAGACTCTCAGGTTTCTTCTTGGTGGCACAGGCTTCCAGCCTGTGTTCTTCAAATCGGGAGGTTCTCGAAGACACCGGCGGGAAGCCTGTGCCACTCAATACCGGGCAAGCGCATGGACCGGTGGGTTTGGATGGCGGCAAGCGCATGCGCGATAATCGCGGCGAACCCGGGGACCCGCGACGATGGCTGAGATAATCGATCTTGCCGAAGCTCAGGCGCAGCGCCGGCGCAGCCGGGCGCTCGCTCCCGCGCGCGAAAGCCTCGAGCGTGCGGTCGAGGTCTTGAAAGCCAATCTGGCCGCAGCCGCGCAGTTGCTCGTCGATGCGCCGCGCGAGGAGCAGCGCGAGTTGCTGACCCGCGTCGAGCGGCTCGCGGCGATGATTCGCTACGGCCTGCGGATGCTCGGGGAATCGTCCGACCCCGGACTCGACGAACCGCGAATCGGCGAGTCGCACTGAACTCCCGCTCCGATTTCACCGATGAGCGATCAGATCGAGCTTAAAATTATCGGAATTGACACCGGCGACGAGATCGCCGGCGCGCGCCCGTTAACCATCCGCACCACGCGCGGGCCTATCCCGATGGTATTGCACGCAGCCGCCGATCCGGGCCGAGCGGCGCTGTGCGTGAGCGGCGCGATTGGCGGCTTCGATGGCCCCGCGCAGTTGTATCCCCGGCTGGGACTGGAACTTCCCAAGCTGGGCATCGCGGTCGCGCGGATCAACTATCGCGCGCCCAACGAATTCGGCGAATGCGTGCTCGATGCCCTGGCGGCGCTGTCGTTCCTGCGCGGAACGCAATATCAACGCGCCGCACTGATCGGCCATTCGTTCGGCGGTGCGGTCGCGATCAATGCCTCCACGCTGGCCCCGATGGTCACTACCGTCGTCGCGCTCTCCAGCCAGCTCGCGGGCGCCCACGTCGTAGACGAACTCGCGCCTCGGCCGCTGTTGCTCGTGCACGGAACCGCCGACACCATCCTGCCCCATCAGTCCTCGGAGGCGATTTTCGAGCGTGCACGGGAACCCAGGACGTTGAAGCTCTTCCCAGGCGCCGACCATCACTTCACCGGCTTCGGCGACGAACTCTTCGGTACGGTCCGCGACTGGCTGGTCGACAAGACTTGATCCTGAGCATTGGTCGTTAGCAAGGTGGCGCCCGATAAAGCGCGCGAAAAGCAAAGCTTTCCGCCGGTGTTCACGCTGACGATGCTAATCTGGACCCGCGACGGCGACACCTATACCCTTTCTGAGTACAAAGATCGGGAGAGGGATCAGATGTGTCAGGCTCCTTTTCTGGTTCCCCTTCCCACACGGGAAGGGGCTAGGGGTTAGGTCGAGTTTCCTGACTGCGCGGGCCTAAAGTTGATTTGACGTCATGGCAACCGGACAACGAATTGCAGTGGTAGGCGCCACGGGCGCCGTTGGACAGACCACGCTCAGGCTGCTCCATGAGCGTAAATTCCCGGTGCGCGACCTGCGCGCCTTTGCCTCGCAGCGTTCCGCGGGCAAGAAGGTGACTTTTGGCGATCAGCCGATAACGGTCGAGACGCTCACTGCGGACTCATTCAAGGGAATTGATATCGCGCTGTTCTCGGCCGGGTCCGAGCAATCGCGCGAGTTCGCTCCTGCGGCAGTCAGGGCCGGCGCCATCGTGGTCGACAAGTCCAATGCGTTCCGGATGGACCCCGATGTTCCGCTGGTGGTGCCGGAAATCAACGGCGCAACCGCGAAGCACCACAAGGGAATTCTCGCCTGCCCGAACTGCACGACGATCGTCACCGTAATGCCGCTGAAACCGCTGCACGATGCGGGCCGGCTGCGGCGCGTGATAGCCACCAGCTTCCAAGCGGCCTCGGGCGCGGGCGTCAACGGCGTCGATGAATTGCGCAAGCAGACCCTCGCGTGGGCCAGGGGCGAAGCGATCAAGGCCGAATTTTTCCAGCATCAGATCGCATTCAACGTCATCCCCCATATCGACAAGTTCGTCGAGGGCGGTTACACCGGCGAGGAGATGAAGCTGGTGAACGAGGTGCGCAAGATTCTGGGCGCGCCCGAGCTTCTGATCGCACCCACGACCGTGCGGGTTCCCGTCTTCACGGCGCATTCGATCTCGATCAATGCGGAAACCGAGATCAAAGTGAGCGCCGTGCGCGCGCGGGAAGTGTTTGCGAACTTTCCGGGACTGCGCGTCTTCGACGACCCGGCCCACAATCAATATCCGATGCCAATTGTCGCGGAAGGCCAGGACGACTGCCTGGTCGGTCGCATCCGCGAGGACATCAGCAATCCCAACGGGCTGAACTTCTGGGTGACGGGCGATCAATTGCGCAAGGGCGCCGCGCTCAACGGCATCCAGATCGCCGAACTGCTGATTCAGTAGAACTCGCCAGCACAGACGTCGCGCAAGAAGACACAGGCTAAAGCCTGTGCCACCCGCAACAAGTTTCTCTGAAGTGGCACAGGTTTCCAGCCTGTGTTCCGGATAACCCGGTCACCCGAGGCTCTTGCATTTACCGAACCAGCGGCACGCCTAAGGGGTGTACAGGTCGGTGCTATTCAGGGTGGTGCCGTTTGCGAGTCCACCCGCGATTATCACCTGCCCGTTCTGCATCAACGTCGCAGTGGCAAGGGCACGGCCCGCAGTCATCGACGGCTGAGTCGCGGCAAAAGTGTTGTCGACCGAGCTGTAGTATTCCGTGGTGCTCAGGCCTGAACCACCCGGTGTCGTGTCTCCACCGGCGATCAGAACGAAGCCGTTTGGCAGAAGCGTCGCGGTCATGTTCGCCCGCGCGTTGTTCATGTTCACCGTGCCGGACGACGCCTGAAAAGTGCCGCTCGCAGTGCTGTACAACTCCGTGGTTTTCTCAGCCATTGCCAGGTTGCTCACGACCAGGAATCCGCCGGAAATGAGTACGCTCCCGTTCGGCAACAGCGTCGCGGTTCCCTGCTCTCGCGCGCCGTTCATGGTCGACGAAACAATCGAGAAATTGTTGGTTCCGAGGTGATAGATCTCCGCCGTGTTGAAGGAGCTGCCGTTATCGTCGCCGCCGGCGATCAACACGTCGGAACTGGGCAAAGTCGCAGCCATCAGAGAGGTCCGCGCATTATTCATCGTCGGTGGCGTGGCGGCGAAAGTATTGGATACCGGATCGTAAATTTCACTGGTGGCGGTTGCGCTGGGGTTACTACCGATGTCGCCTCCCGCGATTAGTACGGTACCGTTGGACAGCAAAGCGGCGACCGCATGCTGCCGCGCGTTGTTCATGGTCGGACCCGTGGTAAATTGGTTGGTCGTCGGATCGAAAATAGATGTACTGCTGGTGACGACCGAAGTGCTGAAACCGCCGGCGATCAGCACCTTGCCATTCGGCAGCAGTGTTGCGGTCGCAAACTCACGCGGGAGAGCCATCGTGTTGAGTGCCGTTGAAAAGGTGTTATTCGCCGGATTGTACAGCACCGCGTCGTTTCGTAGTCCGGTGCTGGTACTGTCGCCGCCCGCAATCAGGACCATACCGTTGCCCAGCAGGGTCGCCGTCGCGCCTTGCCGATCCAGAGTCGTGCCGGCGCCCATATTCGGCCCCGCCACGAATGTATTTGTGACGGCGGGCGCGGCATTGGCGATTCCCGAGTTGATCTCGGACAGGCTGCCCACCAACTGACTCGGCTGGACTCCATTGTTTGTGAGGCTATTGCCGGTACCACCGAAAACAAACGATCGCGTCGTGAACTGCAAATCCTGGACGGCCGAGAGTGCATCCTGAAAGTCGCTGGTCCCGGCGATGGCCGGCATCGTGACGCCACAGTAGGTAATCGCGCCGCCAAACGCTTTGCCGTCGTATACCTTGTCGCTAAGGTCGCTCGCCAGCTCTGTCACCAGCGTCCCGGGCCCGGTCGGGCAGAGCAGTTGATCCTCGTTGATAATCGCGCCCAGGACGAGTCCCAGGTTCCCCGCATCGGTTCCGATGCCCGCGGCCGTGTAGTTGGGCGTCAGCGCGTTCGGATTGGTGCCGAGGCCGTAGATGCCCTGGATATCGGAAGTCGCATTGGTAAGGGCTGTGGCTAATGGCGTTCCGTTGTGCTGAATGTCCGCGGTTGCCTGCAAGTCGATGAAATAGGTCAGCGGATTGATGTCGACGCTCACGATGCCTTGCGCCATCGAGCTGAGCAGCACCGTGATCGGCGCCGGCGCACCGATGGTCGTGCTGTCTTCCTCGCTCTGATACGTGCCTCCGGCCACGGAAATGCGGACCGGGCCCGTTGGCGGCGGTGCGATCGTGATGGAGTATGCGCCCGACGAATTGGTCGTCGCGGTGCCGATCGCAGCCCCGGTGTTGCTGCCCGTGGCCGGATTCACGTTGGACACGGAAATCGTGGAACCCGACATCGCGCCCTGAAAAACACTGCCGCTGAGCGCCACCGTCGGCGTCGCGGTCGGCGTCGCCGTGGCGGTCGCTGTCGCAGTGGCCGTGGCAGTCGCCGTGGCGGTTGCTGTAGCCGTCGCGGTTCGAGTTGGAGTCGCGGTGGGAGTCGCCACACCCGTAGGAGTCGCAGTGGGAGTCGGCGCGCCCGTGGGAGTGGCGGTCGGCGTCGGTATGCCGGTCGGCGTCGGAGTTGGCGTCGCCTTGGATTTACAACTTGGGCAGGGGTCGCACGCCGATGCGAGCAGCAAGGCCGCCGAAACGAGAGCGACACGCATCAACGCGCTGATTAACGAAATTCGTTGCCCTTCACCCACGGTCATCAGTTGATTCCGCTTTTTCTTTGTCGCTCACGCCACTCATGGGGTATAGATGTCGGTCGCGCTGGTGGTGGCGGTGGTGCCACCGATGCCCCCCGCAATGAAGACGGTGCCGTTGGTCAGCAACGTGGCAGTGGCTCGCAAGTGGGCGGACTGCATCGTCGCTCCGGCGCTAAAGGTGTTTTTCGAGAAATCGTACAATTCCGTAGTAGCCAGTCCCCCGCCTGTGCTGGCCGAGCCGCCACCGGCGATCAGTACAGATCCGTTGGGCAATAGCGTTGCTGTCATCCCGCCGCGCGCGGTGTTCATGGTCGCGGTTCCGGAGGCCGCAAACGAAGTGGTGACCGGGTCGAACAACTCTGTCGTTGCCAGTGGAGTGGCCACACCTGTGACTTTCTGGAAACCACCGGCAATGAGCACCTTTCCGTTGGGTAGAATAGTTGCGGTGCCCTCCTGACGAGCCTGAATCATCGTGCTGGTAGGAGTGCTGATTGTATTGGTCGTGGGGTCGTAGATGTCCGCAGTGTCGTTGCTGTTGGGGCTGGTGCCGAACGGCTGCCCGCCGGCGATCAGGACCTTGCCGTTCGGCATCAGGGCGATCATCGGGAACTCGCGCTGGGTACTGAGGTTCGGACCGGCGGTCCAACTGGTCCCATCGTAGATCTCAGTCGAAGCAAGAGGTCCACCATCATCGGCGCCATCTACGAGGAAAACCTTTCCATTGGGCAGCAACACCGCGCCGCCCTCGCCGGCGCCGATTGAGGCCACCAGATTTGGGCCAGCGCTAATGCTGCTGCCCGTTGCATTGAAGATGTCGGTGAGCTGTGACCCCCCAGCGCCGCTGAGACCACCGGCTACTATCACTGACCCATTGGTAAAAAGGACCGTCCCGGGGAAGACGTGGTCATTCGAGACTGGACCAACGGCTATCGCAGTGCCGTTGTACAATAAAGAGTCATCCCGAGCGACGCCGCGATCGTTTTCTCCGCCGACTATCAGAACCGAGCCATTGCTGAGGAGCGTCGCACTTGCCCCTTCCCGGTCTTCGTTGGTTCCCAGCGACGGTCCCGCGGCAAAACTGTTTACACTTGTCGGCGCCGCACTGATGACCGCTGAATTGATAGTCGAAATGCCGCCCGATAGTTGACTAGCCGAAATTCCGTTTGTGGTCAGGATGTTGCCGGTGCCACCGAAAGCAAACGCACGCGTGGCGAGCTGCGAACCGAAGGCGCCCGAAAGCGCGTCTTGAAAATCGGCGATTCCCGCGATCGCGGGCAGCGTTCCGCTGCCGCAGTACGAAACCGGAGCACCAAACGCCTTTCCGTCGAAGACCGTGTCTGTCAGATCGCTCGCCAGCGCGGTCACCAATCCGCCCGGCGTGCTCGGGCAGAACAGTTGGTCTTCATTGACAATCGCGCCCAGGACGAGTCCCAAGTTCCCCGCGTCGGTCCCGATGCCCGCCGTCGTGTAGTCGGGCGTCAGCGCGTTCGGATTGGTGCCGAGGCCATAGATGCCCTGGATCTTGGAAGTCGCGTTGGTAAGCGCCGCATTTAATGGCGTTGCGGGGTTCCTTTGAATGTCCGCGGTTGCCTGCAAGTCGATGAAGTAGGTCAGCGGATTGATATCTACGCTCTGGACACCCTGCGGCAGCGAGCTCAACAGCACGGTGAGCGGCGCAGGCGCGTTGATAGTCGTGCCGTCTTCCTCGCTCTGGTACGTGCCTCCGGCTACCGCAATCCGGACCGGACCGGTCGGCGGCGGCGCGATCGCGACGGAGTACGCTCCCGAAGCGTTGGTAGTGGTAGTGGCGATCGCAGCCCCGGTGTTGCTGCCCGTCGCCGGATTCACGTTGGATACAGATACCGTGGAACCCGACATCGCGCCCTGAAAGACACTCCCGCTAAGTGCCACCGTCGGCGTCGCGGTCGGCGTCGCAGTAGCTGTAGCCGTAGCTGTTGCGGTGGCCGTAGCTGTTGCGGTGGCCGTCGCAGTGGCGGTGGCTGTCGCGGTCGGTGTAACGCTGCCAGTCGGAGTCGCAGTGGGAGTAGGGGCGCCAGTCGATGTCGGCGTGGCGCTCGGGGTTGGAGTCGCCTTCGAGGTACACTTAGGACAGGGGTCGCAGGCGGAGGCGAGCAGGAGCGCCGCAAGGACAAGACTCATGCGAACAAAGAAAGTCCACGTGCGCGACACCATCCGACTTCTCCCTACGACCAGCCATCGCCGCGAATCCCCGTCGCAAGCTACAGCAAAAGACGCTGGCGTTGCAATTGTTGCCTGAGACCGGTGCTGAATTGTTGACCGGCAGGTAAAAACCCGCCTTCCCAGCGACGGCCTCAAATGTGAACCTTGGGAGCGTGCCGGATTGGATGCCCTTCCTTACGCCGCCTGACCGCGTGGTCGGTCGATTGACACCCGCCCCAACCTCCGCTAACTCTGTTCAGACCATAGCGCAGAGCCTTATCGAGAGCGGCGGAGGGACTGGCCCGATGATGCCGCAGCAACCAGCCCGTAAGGGTGCTGGTGCTAACTCCTGCGAGACTTCCCGATGAGAAGTCTTGGTAGATAGGGCGAGAGTTGAACAACCCTCGTCCTCAATCGCAGGAAGAGGGTTTTTTGATTGCCCCTCATCGGCCCTTGCGGCCGGCTCTCCAAAAGGCGCGCAGAAAAATGCTGTCCAGCGGACGTACATTGATCGTCGGCGTCGGCGGCTTGGGTGTACCAGCCGCATGTGCCCTGGCTCGTGCAGGAGTTCGGCGCATCACTCTGCTTGATCCCGACCCGGTCGAACTTTCCAACCTTGCGCGGCAAGTTATCTATCGGAATTCGGACCTCGGGAAATCAAAGGCGCAGTCCGCCGCGCGTCATCTGCGTGAGCATTTCCCCGGTCTCGAAGTCGAGGCGCACACGGCGGCGTTCGATTCCGGTAATGCAGCCGGGTTCGCGGCGGCGCACGATTTTCTAATCGACGCGACCGACAATCCCGCCGCGAAGTTTCTGATCAACGACGCAGCCCTGGAAACGCAGAGGTCATTCGTCTACGGCGGCGTGCTCGGGATGGCCGGGCAAGCGATGACCGTAATCGCGGGCCAGACCGCGTGCCTGCGCTGCCTCTTCGAAGAGCCGCCGGCCGAAGACGAAATCGCGTCGTGCCGCGAGGCGGGAATAATCGGCTCCGTCGCCGGAGTAATCGGCGAAGTGCAGGCGGCGGAAGCGATCACATCGCTGGCGGGCAAGTTGCCAGAGCTTGCGGGACGAATCCTGACCTATGACGCCACCCAACCGGGCCGCTTCAGAGTGACCGAAGTTCCGTCGCGACCGGGATGCCGATGCGGCGCATGGCGCGGCCGCAACAAGGACGCATCAGCACCCGTTCATCAATAGGGGACCACGATGAGCTACATAACCAATCTCAAGTGCAAGGAATGCGGGCAGGAATACCCAATTGCTCCGTTGCATGTCTGCGAGACGTGTTTCGGGCCGCTGGAGGTCACCTACGACTACGCGAAAATTCGCGCCGCGGTCACGCGCGCGAAGATCGAAGCGCGCCCGCACAACCTGTGGCGCTATCGCGAATTGCTGCCGGTCGACGGCGAGACCGACGTCGGGCCGCATTCGGGCTTCACGCCGCTGGTGCATTGCAAGCGCTTGGGCGCGGAATTGGGATTCAAGCACCTCTACGTAAAAGACGACACCGTTAACCATCCGACGCTCTCGTACAAAGATCGCGTGGTGTCGGTCGCGATCACCAAGGCGCGCGAGTTCGGCTTTACCACCGTGTCGTGCGCATCGACCGGAAATCTCGCCACGGCAGTGGCGGCGCATGCGGCGCGGGCCGGACTCAAGTGCTTCATCTTCATGCCCGAAGGGGTGGAGGCCGGAAAAATCGTCGGATCGACGATTTATGGCGCGCAGGTGATCACGATTCGCGGCAACTACGACGACGTGAACCGTCTTTGCAGCGAGATCGCCGACAAGTACGGATGGGCCTTCGTGAATATCAATCTGCGCCCATATTACACCGAAGGCGCCAAAACCTTCGGCTTCGAGATCGCCGAGCAGCTCGGATGGAAGCTGCCCGACCATATCGTGGTGCCGACCGCAGGTGGCACCATCCTGCCCAAGATCGCGAAGGCATTCAAAGAACTCAAGGAAGTCGGCCTGGTGGAAGGTCCCGACTTTAAGATCTATTCGGCGCAGGCCGCGGGTTCCGCGCCGGTAATTCACGCGTTGCACAAGGGCACCGACCTGATCACGCCGGTGAAGCCCGACACCATCGCGAAGTCGATCGCGATCGGTAATCCGGCCGACGGCTACTACGTGCTGCGCGCGGTGCGCGAGTCGGGCGGATGGGGCGACAGCGCGACCGACCCGGAGATTATCGACGCGATCAAGCTGCTGGCGCGCACCGAGGGGATCTTTGCCGAGCCCGCGGGCGGCACGACGCTCGCGGTCGCACTCAAGCTAATCAAGCAGGGGCGCATCAAGCCCGACGAAACCCTGGTCGTTGCTATAACCGGCAACGGCTACAAAACGCTCGAGGCGGTCGCCGGCGCGATCGAGCGCCCGTTCGTCATCGATGCGCGGCTGGGAGAGTTCGATGCGCTTTTTGAACGCCTGGGCGAGGGAAAACGCGCAGCGGCCTCGGCTTGAGCAACCCCGCTTGTGTGCCGTTTCGGGCAGGAATAAGCATCAAGATCCGCTGAGGGAGGTACAGTTCAGTTATGCCAGTCAGAGTCAGAGTCCCCACTCCTCTGCGCCGTTTCACCGGCGGCGAGGGCGAGGTCCCCGCCGAAGGTTCATCCATTCGGCAGGTTATCGAGGACCTCGAGAAGCGCCACGCGGGCATCCGCGAGCGGCTGCTCGACGACAAGGGCGAAATCCGCCGCTTCGTGAACATCTATCTCAACGGCGACGACATCCGCTTCCTCGAGGCGATCAATTCGAAGGTCAAGGATGGCGACGATATATCGATCGTCCCGGCCATCGCGGGCGGCCGTTAACCGGCCCAACGGCCAGGCTGTGAAGCCTCAACTTCAACAGCCTGTTGATGGCTTTGGCGATGCCGAACAGCAGGTGGTCCCCGTCGCGCGCGCGAGCAATGTGCTCGAGCTCATCGGCAACACGCCGATGCTCGAAATCACACGCCTCACGCGCGGCCTGCTGCACCCGGGCGTGCGCATTTTCGCCAAGCTGGAAGGCTTCAACCCGGGCGGTTCCGTCAAAGATCGTCCCGCGCGCAAGATGCTCGAAGTCGGACTGGCGTCGGGCGATTTGCGCCCCGGCAAGACGATTATCGATTCGACCTCCGGGAACACCGGCATCGCGCTGGCGATGGTCGGCGCTGCGCTCGGCTATCCGGTCGAATTGGTGATGGCTGCGAACGTAAGCCGCGAGCGCAAGAAGACTATCGAGGCGTTCGGCGCGAAGCCGATCTACTCGGACCCGATGAAAAGCTCCGACGGCGCCATCGAGATGTGCGGCGAGATCATCAAGCAAAACCCCGACCGCTACTTCAAACCCGACCAGTACAACAACGAGGCGAACTCGCTTGCCCACTTCGAGACCACGGGCCCCGAAGTCTGGCGGCAGACGCACGGATTGGTGACGCACTTCATCGCGGGCATCGGGACCAGCGGCACCGTGATGGGCACCGGGCGCTATCTCAAATCGATGAACAAAAATGTGCAGGTCATCGCGGTCGAGCCCGACGATGAGCTGCATGGGCTCGAAGGCCTCAAGCACATGGCGACCGCGATCGTGCCGGGCATCTACCATGCAGCCGAACTCGACCGGAAAATTCCGATCGGCACCGAGGAAGCCTACGAGATGGTCTACGCGCTCGGGCAGACCGAGGGCATGCTGGTGGGACAATCCTCCGGCGCGGCGATGATCGCGGCGCTCAAGGTCGCCAGCGAGATCCGCGAAGGATGCATCGTCATCATCTTTCCCGACTTCGGCGACAAATATCTTTCGACCAACCTCTGGATTGGATGGCAGGAGTGGCGCCGCGAGCGCCTGGCGCAGGTACTCAACCGATGGAACGTATCCACGAACGCTACTACCTGAGTTATCCGCGCGCACTCATCAAGGAGCCAATTCTTTACCACCTGGTGAAGAAATTCGACCTCGTGTTCAGCATCCGCGGCGCCAGCGTGTCCGAAGAAATGGGACTGGTGGCGGTCGAATTTGAGGGCACCCGCGATCAGATCGAACGCGCATTGCTCTGGCTGCGTTCCTCAGGCGTGACCGTCGAGCCGATCGAAAAGAACGTCATCGAATAGGTTGCGCGCCCTCCCGCTCCGCGTGCGAAAATGGAGCGGATGCCTCTGAGCGACGCACAAATCGAACGCTACAGCCGCCAGATAATCGTGCCACACATCGGCGGACGCGCGCAGGAACGCCTGCTCGCATCGCGAATGCTCATTGTCGGTGAAACCGGCGATACGGACCCGGTGTTTTCATACATGGTTGGCGCGGGTGTCGGCCGAACCGAGCTGATGGTGGACAAAGATGCGGAATGGATTCGCGCCGCCGCGCAAGAGATGCGCGCGATGAATCCCGACGCCGTCGTCGCGGCATACGATAATGCGGCCGCGCCGCCGAATCTCCTGCTCGCAGTCATCGGCAAAAGCAATACCGTGCTGGCCGCCGAATCGTTCGTCGCGCGGCATCCGTTGGTGCCCGCCGTGATTGCGCGGCTCGACCATCCTGCCCGCATCGGAGTCCTGCCGGCGCCGCCGCCGTGCCCGCGATGCGCGCGCACGGAATTGCTCGGAAAGTTCGGAACGCGAGCGATAGGCGCTGGAATCGTCGCTATGGCTGCGACGGTCGAGGCATTCAAGCTGCTCGCCGGGTACGGCGAAAATCCGCGCGCCGCTTTGATCGAGTTCAACGGCTATGAGACGCGCTCGCACGAACTGGCACCCGACCCCACGTGCGATTGTGGTAGAAGAGGAGGACCATCCGGTGTCTGATTCCACCCTCTGGCTCTTTGACTTCGACAACACACTGGTGCGGCTCGAGCCCGAAGTCGATTGGGCGGCGAGCCGCCGCGAGCTCGAGCCGCTGCTGCACGCCGCCAGCGCCCCGCAGCAGCTCTTCGAGAAGTTTCCGAAGGGTAACCTGCTGCTCTACGACGCGTACCGCACGCATCTTGCGGGTTTGATCCGGCAAGATGGTCACGCGCATGACGCGATACTTCGGCAGGCATCGGAGATTATCGAGAAGTTCGAACTGCAGGGCGTCGATCGCGCGACCGCGCTGGAAGGCGCCGGGGAGCTGATTCGTTCCTTGCGCGGCAACGGCAACGCCGTCGGCATCGTCACATCCAACTCCTCACGCACCGTCCAGCGATGGATCGACAAGCATCAGCTTGCCGACAGCGTCAGTGTCATCGTCGGTCGCGATTCGCTCCTGCCGCTGAAGCCCTCCCCGGAGATGATTCTTCGGGCGCTCAAACTGGCGGCAGTCAACGCCAAAGCCGCGAGCTACGTGGGCGACAGCGCGGCGGACTTCGCTTCCGCGCAGGCGGCGGGCGTCCCCTTCTACGGAATCGCGTCGGCGGCCGCTGCGCGCGATGCCCTGCTTTCAGCGGGAGCGACGCAGATATATCCGTCTCCGGCGGCGCTCGCGATTCATCTCGACGCAGCCCGCGCCCGCCCGCAGTAGAGGGAGAGCGAACCAACAAGCTCGAAGCCATCGCGACGTTCACGTCGGCACGGCGCCGTGCACGAATCCGTTCCATAGCTGCCGCGCGATACGCCCCGCCTCAACGTGCACGCCGAAGCGATCGAAATACCGACATACGTTCTCCAGGTCGCGCTCGAGCAGCGCGCGCGCCGAATGGTTGAACCGCGGATCGACGGCTTGCGGAAAGTCGATGACCGTCACGGCGCCGTTCCAGTACAGGATGTTGTAAGGCGAAAGGTCGCCGTGCACACGGTTCAGGCCGAGCCAGGTCGCGATGTTCTCCATGATGCGCCGGAGCAGCCGTTGCGCTTCGTCGCGCTCCAATTCGACCTGTATCAGGGGCGGCGCGGCATGCTCGCCGTCGCCGATATACTGCATCAGGAGCGCGCCGCTTTTGTATTCGATCGGACGGGGGACGTCGCTCCCCGCTTCGTACAGAAACCCCAGCGTCTCGAACTCCGCCGCGCCCCACGTTCCGTACTGCACTCGCCGCCCATAGGCGGTCTTCTTCGTCAGCGCCAGCCGTTCGCGCCGGACCCTGGGACCTCGCATCCGGCCGCCCTGGTAAATCGCGTCATTGCGAAAGCCCCGCTCTTCGATCGGATGATAAACTTTGGCCGCGACAAACTCGTCGTCGACCAGCGGTCCGCCGCGGCAACAATAGACGGTGCCTTCCTTGCCGCCCTTGATGACGCGAACGACCTCGGTGATGTGGCCGTCCGCCAAAAAGCTATCCAGGCTCGATTCGATAGAATCGTCTCTCATTTCTGATCTCCATTTGGTCGATTAAGTTGCTGTGCGGCCCGACGATGAGGACAAAAACCGTTTCCATATGACGACTCCTTTCCGGCGCGATGCGCCGGGGCGGGACAATTCCCACGGTTGAAAAACAAAAAGCCGCAGCGCGAGATGCGTCTGCGGCCGGTGAAACCGATGTGTAGGAAATCAGCTAGACGGAGGCGGCGGGCGCACTTCGCGGTCGTTCGATATGTCGCTCGATGGCAATCATCACGAATGCGCCTCCTTCCGAGAGATAGGGTGCGAGTAACATTCTGCGGTCGTGCCAGTCAATGCGGGGAGATCTAATCTGAATTCTTTTATCGGTGGCGCGGGCATCCCTGCCCGTGGATCGAGACTGTCGATTTTTGAAAAAAATGTTCGGTGCTGGCTCCTATAAGACAGCGGCGAAACCGAACACCGTTGATCCGGGATTCCTCCTAAGAAACGTCACAGTCATTCTTAAAAAGTAGACCCCCCTCATCCGGCGTGCAGCGCGCCTTTTCGTTAGGACTCGCATGTTTCATTCTTTTCTGCGCCGGGACCCGGGTTCCGAGATTACCAACAGGAACCGACCTGCTGGGTAGCGCCAAGATTCCTTGATTCCAGAGCCTTGTCTCATTAACCGCGATTAAGTAACTTGTAGAGCTTGATTAGTAATCTATTCCCGAATTGGAGACGGATAGCATCCAAATGAACGAGGGTTTTACTCTTTGGTTCACCGGACTTTCAGGGGCCGGCAAGTCGACGCTTGCCAACCTGGTCGCTGAAGAACTGCGCCACCGCGAACATCGCGTCGAGATTCTCGACGGGGACGAGGTACGCACGAATTTGTCCAAGGGACTGGGTTTCTCGAAGGACGACCGCGATACGAACATCCGGCGTATCGGCTACGTCTGCAATCTGCTGGCGCGCAACGGGGTGATCGCGATTTCCGCGGCAATTTCGCCGTATCGCGATATTCGTGACGAAGTCCGGCGCAATCATCAGCGGTTCTTTGAAGTTTATATGAAGTGCACGATCGAGAAGTTGGCCGAGCGCGATGTGAAAGGTCTCTACAAGAAAGCGCTCGCTGGCGAGATCAAGTCTTTTACCGGCATTTCGGATCCGTATGAAGAGCCGTTCCACCCGGAACTTATCATCGACAGCGGTGCCGAGCAGGTCGAACACAGCTTCAAGAAACTGCTGAACGCTCTCGAAGCCAAAGGCTACGTCAGAAGCGGTGGCGGACGATGAGCGTTCGTGACGACTCGATAACGGCTCACGGCGGCGGCGAGCTGGTCGACGCCAAGGCGCCGGCTGCTGAACGCGCCCGGCTGAAAACGCACGCGGCATCGCTGCCTGCAGTCAAGCTCAGCGCGCGCGACCTGGCGGACCTCGAGATGATCGCCTCGGGCGCGTTCAGCCCGCTGACCGGCTTCATGGGCGAGGCCGACTACGTACGAAGCCGCGACGAGATGCGCCTGGCTTCGGGAGTGCCGTGGTCTATTCCGATTACGCTCGGGGTCGATGAGGCAACGGCGCGCGCGCTCAAGACCGGCTCCGATGTCGCGCTTGCTCTCGAAAGCGGCGAGCGGCTCGCAATCCTGAAGCTGGCGGAGATCTACCAGGTCGATCGCGCGCGCGAGGCGCAGGCAGTCTTCGGAACCGCCGAGGATGCGCATCCGGGCGCAAAGAACGTCACATCGACTCCGCCGTTCTGCCTCGGCGGCAATGTGACCCTGTTCGAGGAGATACCCGGCCGAACTTTCCTCGAGTACCGGCTGGAGCCGCGCGAGACGCGCGCCGCCTTTCGCGAACGCGGATGGAAAAAGATCGTCGCGTTCCAAACGCGCAACCCGACCCATCGCGCGCACGAATACATCCAGAAGGCCGCGCTGGAAATCTGCGATGGACTCCTGCTCCATCCCCTGGTCGGCGAGACCAAGGGAGACGACGTTCCCGCGGC
>Ga0074044_10001180_pt1 | contig 24016 bp, 23 predicted proteins | sample BogForMeECP23OM1_FD_94443 | JGI IMG/M metagenome (GOLD analysis project Ga0074044, IMG submission 94443) | Bog forest soil microbial communities from Calvert Island, British Columbia, Canada - Bog Forest MetaG ECP23OM1 | ecosystem: Environmental > Terrestrial > Soil > Wetlands ... | reverse complement strand
GTTGCCGGCCGACCGGTGTCCGGGGCCGCCCGGGTGCGGGGTTACAAATCCCGCCCGCAGGCGCCGCACTCGCTCCATCCAACGGCTGTCACCGGTTGACGCCCCTCGATGAGCAAGATGGGCCGTAAGTAACTGAAGTGGGGACCGATGTCAAGAAAAAAGTCGCGTCATCGGTGACCTACTGAAAACGTGCCTGCGGCGTTCGTGGCCCTAGACCTGGAAGACCTTCTGCACCTCGTCACCGAAGTGATTGATCACCTTGACGCAGATGCGGCCGTGATCCGGGCGCGGAAAGGGCCGCGAGACCGTAGAGTTGAGTTCGGCCCACGCCGTTTCGTCGATGTCGGCTTTGAGCGCGCGTTTGAGACCGTCATAGGGATCATCGCCGACGAAGTAGGCTTGGCGCACAAAAAAGCTTTCCTCGTCGTAGTCGTGGTCGATGAACCACGCGGCGACATCGTTCATCAATTCCTTGCCGCCCGAGGAGCGGACCTCGCCGGTGGTCGGATCGAAAATATCCATGCCGCGGATTTCCACCTTCAGCATGGCGTCCTTGAGCTTGTGAATCACGATATCCGGTTCGCCGAACACGACGAACAGATTGCCCGCGCCGGTCGCTTTCAGCTTGTCAATTGTGATCCATCGGCGGCTCCAATGCTGGCGACATAAGCAGCAGTACCCGAACCGCATGTCCGATCGAGCACACGATCGCCAGGATTGGTGGTCATGAGCAGGCAACGTTCATCCGAGAAAAACATTCTCATTATGCCAGCGCAAAGCGTCTCTGGCAGGCCGACTTCTCTGGATAGTCGGCAACGTCAGTACCGATCCATGCAACCGGCGATATTCATTTCCATTATCGAAATCCGTCCTTACCCGGTCACTAACGACAAAGTGATACTGTTCATCTATCGTCACGTAGCCCGCGTCAAAGATGCTGTGAATATCCCTGCGGAGCAATACTCCGTTGGAAACTTGGTGGCTGCCACCCATGGCGTACGGGCGAATATGAGCCGCATCTAGAGCAGGCAGAACTCTTCCTCCGGAAACAGCGCATTTTCGTCCGTACGCATCGGTAACTGATATTCGAAATGCTCCTTGGCCCAAGCGCGGCGTCACAAGCGTTGGCTCTCCATATCGCGATTGTGGTTCTGCGAAGCCGCTGGCAAGAGCGCTCAGACCAGAGCCGCGATCCGCTATCTGCTCCCACAGTTCGATGCCTTCCCGGTCTTCCGTTGAATACGTCTTACCGACAACAATCGATTGGCCCCAAGATTTAGGCTGCGGGAACCAAAGTGATTCTGGAAAGAAGATTGGCTGAGTCACTATGCGGCACCCGATTATGTAATCTTGGTGCGGTGTTGGCGGCTGATGCCGATACTTGCCCACGCGCAATCGCATTTCTTCCAAGCTTCGCGCGCCGTTCTTGATGCCAAAAGCGTCCCATGCCAACGAGATTGGAAGGTTTGATGAGTGGCCTAATACCCCATAGCCACCAATCGCATTCCGCGGGCTTTTCAATCGAAACAGGAAGAGTTCACCGGGTTGAATCGCACCGAAGTTCGCATTGCCGCTGGGCTGCCAGAAATTGACTTCGTCAATGCCTGGTTGGCCGGCAAGAAAGTTGAACCAATCATAATCGGTATTGGCTACCCATAGGCGGACCACGTCTCTCCTCCGAGTCGCTTTTGAAGTTGTCGCCAAAATTTAATGTGACCTGAGTTGCTGAGGCCAGTCTTCTGGACAGCGGACCGCAGCTCTTGCTTGACCATCTGAAATTCGAGCTGAACCGAATCCCATAAGGGGGGTCTATGTAGATGCACTGCACCTTACCCCGCAGACCCTCACGTTCGACGAGCGAGGCCGTAACCAGAAGCCAGTCGCCCAAAATCATCCGGTTAGACCAGTTCTGGTCGTGGGCATAGAACTCGGTCTTGGCCTCGGGATCGGCGAGCCCGTTGAAGTCATGAAAGAAATCGAACTGCGCGGCGTCGTCGGCACGCCGCTCCTTCGTTTGCCGCCGCAAATCCTCGACAATCGCCCGCGGCAGGATTTTCTCCTGAATGTAGATCGGCGGTGTGTCGACTTCGAGCGGATCGGGCTCGAAATCCTTGCCGCGCCAGACAAGCTGCGGGTCGAGATCGGGATTGCGCGGCCAGCGAAGTTTCTTGATCGCCTTGTCGTCATCGGGAACGAGCTTCTGCAGTTCGGCGGTCGGAATGTTCTTCCGCTTCGCCTCCTTGTGCTTGTAGCTCTCGACCTCGGCTTCGGCGGCCGGCTTTGGGTTCACGCGTTTGGCCATTAGTTCCGCCCTTCGCCTTTCAGTCGAGCCGGGGTATCTTGTTTCGCGGCTGCGAACGCCTATTCTCGCTGGATTGGACAGGAGCCCCCGAAATGAAGATCAAAGTGGTGGTGCACGAGGCCGAGGAAGGCGGATTCTGGGCCGAAGTCCCGGCCATTCCCGGCTGTGCGTCGCAAGGCGAAACCATGGACGAGCTGTTGCGCAACGTGCAGGAGGCGATCGAAGGCTGCCTGTCGGTCGATGTCGCCGAGCCCAAGCCTGACGCCAAAGGACGCGTACTGGAAATCGCCGTATGAAGGCATTGTCCGGCCGCGAGTTCGCTCGGCTGGTCGAGCGGCGCGGCTGGCGACTGCTCCGGGTCGCCGGCAGTCACCACATCTACGGCAAAGCCGGCAGCGTGATGCGGCTTTCGATCCCCATTCACAGCAATCGCCCGCTCAAGATCGGCCTGTTGCGTCACTTGGCGAAGCTCGCCGAGATTTCCGATGCCGACCTGCAATGAAATCCCTCCGCCGCTGACGTAATACGATTTCAAGCTGCCGATGCCCGCACCCGCTCGCGGATCGCCTTGTCCACATCATACGGCGCGTCGGTGAATTCCATGAAATCCCAACGCCCGAACTGCCCTGAGGCATTGACGGCGGGTATCCAAGCTTTACGCATGGTGTCCGCCTTTGCAGCATCGGCATCGTCGCGATGGCCCTTGATTTCGACGACCAGATTGAGCGGTTCGCCTTCGCCATTGGCCACGCGGACGATGTAATCGGGACGATATTTTCGCGTGTCGCCCTTATAATCATACGGCACTTCGAAGTTCAGGCTGTGGTTCTTCACATAGGAGATAACTTCGCTCATGCCCTCGATGCGTTCGGCAAAGCCCGCTTCCCAATCGCGATCGTAAACCACGTAATTGAGATGGCACTTGTCCGGTCTTGTCGCGAGGATCGTCTGTTTCGACGTGGTGAAGTCGACATGCTGTGTCGAGCCTGATGGATTGAAAGCGTTCAGTACGGGGAGGAGAACAGTGTCGTTGCCGTTTATTGCGCCTTCTTTCGACGGCAGGACCGCGCGCCAGATTTTCTCCACCGCGCGGATGGCCAGTGAGTGCCATTTGAGGAATTGCGGCCGGAAATCGCCTTTGCAGTCCAGGCATTCGGCAAACCAGCGCTCGGTGATTTCGACGAGCTCGGGGTAGCGCCAGACCTCAAGATTGCCGTCCTGATCCTTGAACTTTTCCCGGAGCAGCACTCCGGCAACGTCGAAGATCACTGATTTGAGGCGAAGCTTGTCTGCATCCTGCCGCAGATCGAAGGTTATGCCCTCGCCGATCAGCGGCTCGACTTGGGTCACCATCGGAATGTCGTCCGGCGTGAGCACGAGCTTGCTATCGGCCGTGAAGACCGGCTTGAGCGGCTTGCGTGGAAAGACGACGCGATAGCCTTCGACATTGGGGAAACGAATCTCGCGCTCGGCGCGATCTTCCATTGCCCTGACGCGGATCACGCGTGGCGGCGGCTTGGGTGCGGTCTGTGCGCCCTGTTGGGCGAAGGAGAACGGCACTCCGAGAACGTCGGCGTATTCGACTGGGAAATGCCCCGTCTTGGGATCGATCTCGTAGGACACGCGGCGTAGCCCGCGGCCCACGACCTGCTCGCACAAAAGCTGGGTGCCGAAAGCGCGCACGCCCATGATATGGGTGACGGTGTTGGCGTCCCAGCCTTCGGTCAGCATCGACACCGAGACGACGCAGCGAATGTTGGCGCCGAGGCGGTCGGGGCGACCGACGGTATTCATCACTTCACGAAGGATGTCGGCGTCGGTCAGGTCGTCGGGATTGCGAGGATCATTGCGCAGCCGCAATTCGCGCTTGAATTCGTCAATCTCATGTGCGGCGATCTTTCGAAAGTCGGTCGAGAGTGCCTCTCCGGACTCAAGCTGCTCGCTGTCGATCAGCAGAGTGCGGAACCGCGGCAACCAGCGACCGTTCTCATCGATATTGGAGAAGTGGCGTAACGCGCCCTTCACCACGCGCGTGGGTGCTTTGTCGTCCTCACCCTCTTTGATCTCGTAGCCGGATATCCAGTCATAAACGAGCTTGGACGTCGAGGTGTTGTTGCAGACGACGATGAATACCGGGGGCCGGCCGAGATTCGGTTCTTTCTCCCACAAGCTGTAAACGGTCTCGTAATCCTTATAGAGCGCTTCAATTGCTTGGCCGAGCAAGTGCGGCAGGTTTTGCGGGTCCATCGCACTTTTGGCTTGCTTGCCGCAACCCTTCGCCGGCAAGGCGCGCAGATTGTCCTTGCGAATGGCGTTGTAAACGTCGCGGAATTTCGGCAGCTCGCCTGAAATTGCATCGTCCAACACAGGAATACGCGGCACCTTTACGATGCCGCTCTCGATCGCATCGAGCAGGCCGAAATCCGAGACGACCCAGGGAAACAGCGTCCCTTCCGGATAGCCCGAGCCGCGCAGAAAGAATGGCGTTGCCGACAGATCATAGATCGCATCGACGCCAAGCTTGCGCTCGAACGCTTCTATGCCGCTGATCCAGACGCGCGCCGCTTTTTCGTTCTTCTCGGCTTCCTCGCGATCCTCGCCCTTCAAATCTTCTTCTTCCTCTTCGCCGCCGACCTTCCGTCGATAGCAATGATGGGCCTCGTCATTGAGGACGATGATGTTTTTGCGCCCCATCAGTTCGGGCGCGACACGCGCAATCATCTCGCCCTCGGTCTCGGTGAAGCGCTTTTCGCCTTCTCGCCCACCCAAAATTTGCCGGTTGAGCTTGGAAACCTGCTCTTTCTCGCGCAGCATGAATGCATGATAGTTGGTGATGACGATACGGGCTTTGCGCACGGCATCCATCAAATCGGAAGGCACCAGGTCAAAATATTCGTAACTGTTGCCTGGGTCGCCCGGGTTCAGTACGCGCAGACGGTCGCGAATGGTGATGCCAGGCGTGACGATCAAAAACGCATCGGAAAACTTCTTTGAGTCCGGGCGCCGCGCTTTGTTCACCGCCTGCCAGGCGATGATCATGGCCATGACTGCGGTCTTGCCCGCTCCGGTCGCCATTTTGCAGGCAAGGCGATAAAGACCAGGATTGGCCTCCGCGTTCGCGTTCTTGATATCTTCGCTGAATTTCTTGGGCGCGACCTCCGTGAGCCAGATCAGGGTTTCGATGGCTTCGCGCTGACAAAAGAATTGTTTGCGCTCGCGATGAGGATCGCGCCAGTGCAGCAGAAGACGTTGGGTCTCCGGCGTCACGCCCCATTGGCTTGGCGGCAATTCGCGCCACTGGTCGACATCCTTGCGGATTGCGTTGACGAGCGTGTTGCTGGTGGTCTTTTCCTCAAGCGCCAGTTCGCGCTGTCGCGGACCGCGGCGCCGCGCCGCCGGCACCGGGACGACTTGAACGCTCTCGCGGCGGCCGAGCAGCTTCTTGCCGGTCGGCTGTCCTTCCTCGTCCAATTCGAAATGCCATTGCGGCCTTTCGAACGGCGAGTTGATGATCGGATTATCGGTAAATCCCATTATTTTCCTGAAGGCCGGCCGGAGTCTTAATCACAACCTATAGCTGATTGGTGGGAGTATAGGTAGCTAGCGGGCAAGGGCGGAAACGACGGTCTCGCTCTACCGCACCATCTTTCCGCAGATGACCAATTGGCTGCCGGAGGAGGAGGGCGCGCAATTGCGCTTCGAATTCGAGACGGAGTTGGCGCGGCTTGAGGCGGCGTGAGACGCTTTTCTTAGCGTCACTGCCGCGCGCCCCCTCCACCGCCCTTCGCTCGCTCCGCGAGCTTCGGGCGGTCCCCCTCCCCCGCTGCGCGGGGGCGGAAAGAGCTATTCCTCCTTATACCCGTAGGCCTGCGCGTTGCCGGTCGCGCCGTAATATTTGTACGGCAGGAATTTTCCCGACATGGCGATGCGCACGCGGTCGCCCTTGGGATCGGCCTGGCGCTCCATCTGCAAGTCGAAGTCGATCGCCGACATGATGCCGTCGCCGAACTCCTCCTCGATCAGCACCTTCAACGCCGGGCCGTGGACCATCACCAATTCATAGAAACGATAGATCAGCGGGTCGGTCGGCGGCATCGGCGAGCCGCGGTTCGGCACCTCGTTGAGCAGCGCCTGTTCGCCCTTGCTTAGGCCGAACAGTTCCGCGGCCTTCACCACCTGCGGCTTGGTCAGTTTCATCTGGCCGAGCACCGCGCCGGTGATCAGCACCGGCGACATGCCGCCGATCTCGCCGCAGATATATTTCCAGCTCCAGCCTTTTTCGCGCTTGATTCCGAGCATTTTCTCGGTGAGTTCGGCTCGCGTCATGGACGACCTCCGTTTGTCAGGCATTTCCTGCCCGACAACTAGCAAGTGCCGTGCCAAAAGAACGTCATTCCGGAGCCGAGCGACAGCGAGGAGCCCGGAATCCATAACCCCTGCGCTGGGACTATGGATTCCGGGCTCGCGCTGAGCGCGACCCGGAATGACGGGAGTACAAGTGCTTGTTCAGCGCGGGACGACGCCGTCGCGCCCGACGTTGATGCGGTTGATGTTGAAGCTGCCGTCCGGCTGCTTGACCGCCGCCAGGACCGCGAAGGCGACCCCGGGCTTGACCGCGCTCATGTCGCCGATTTCAAAGCGCACGATCGGCACCTCCGGCGTCACGATGATGTTCTTCTCGCCGTCCTTGTATTTGACGGTGATGACCGGTCCATTGACGCCGGTCACGGTCGCCCCGACGGTGCCGTTGGTCATGGTGCTGTTGGGCGCGCCGTCCCAGGGCCGGAAGCCTTCCCCGGTGCCGCGCATCGACTCGGCAAAAATGTGCACTTCGATTGCCTTTTGCGAGCCGTCCGGTTACGGCATGGCGCCGCTGCCGATGAACGCGCCGTCCTTGATATCCGCCATCGCGGCCTTCACCACCGCGACGACCAGCGTCTTGTCGGCGAGGTTGAGCTTGAGCTCGTCGCCCTTGTCCGACTTCGCCAGCACCGTATTGCCGTCGACCTTGTCGATGACGCCGCGCAAGCGCACGGTTTGCGGCGCCTGCGCCAGCGCCGCCGTCGCCGCCGTCGCCGTCGCCGCCAATGCGGCGACGAGCAGCGCGGCGGCATGGATTGCCGTCATTCTCATCTCACGCTCCGGCAGCGACCGCGCGCTTCACCGCCACACGGCGTATTCGCCGAACGAGATATTCGGCGCCAGCAGCGTGCCGTCGGCATCCTTCTTCGCGGCGGGAATAAAGATTTTTTGGCCGGGTTTGAGATCGGCGACGCTCTTTCTGACGTAGGTGGCGATTTCGGTGGTCGGCGTCACCAAGATGGTCTTGTCGCCGTCCTTGTACTTCACGACCAGCTTCTCACCGTCGACGCTGGTGACGGTGTTGTCGACCGTCGCGTTCGTCATCGTGCTGTTGGGTACGAAGTCCCACGGCCGATGGCCTTCGCCGACGCCGCGCATGGCTTCCGGGAAGATGATGATTGCGGTGGCCTTCTGGCTGCCGTCGGGCTGCGGCATCGCGGTTACGGCAATGAATGAGTTCTGCTTGATGTCGGAAAGCGGGATTTTGCTGACTTCGTTGACCGGCGCATTGTCGGCGAGCTTGATCTTCATTTCTGCGCCGTCGCGCGACTTCGCGGTTATCATCGAGCCGTCGACGCTTTCGATCGTGGCGCGCACGCGCACCATGGCCGGCGCCGGCGCCGGCGCCTGCGCCCACGCCATCGACGCCGCGAACAGAACGGCAAAAGCGCTCGCGCCCACACTGATCCGTGTCATGATCGTCATCTTAGTCCTCCCAACTTGCGCCTCCCCCCTCCCTACCCTCCCCCGCTTGCGGGGGAGGATCCATTGATTTTCCCTCCCCCGCTTGCGGGGGAGGGTAGGGAGGGGGCATGGCGGACGGTTTTTGTAACCCCGAGCCGGCTAGGTTATTCCCGTGCGCGCGCCGGCGGAAGGGTCAAGATCGGCTTCGACCAAGGCCCGCAATTGCGCCGTCACTTCGGGCTTTTTGCCGAACCAAAGCGCAAATCCGCCCACGGCCTGCTGCAGCAGCATGCCAAGCCCATCGGCGGTGCGCAAACCGCGCGCCTGCGCCGTCCTGATCAACGGCGTTACCAGCGGCACATAAACGAGATCGGCGACAACCGCGTGACCGGGCAGCCGCCCAATGTCGATGTCAAGCGGCGGCTGACCCGCCATGCCGAGGGTCGTGGTGTTGACCAGCAGCGGCGCATCGGCGAGGCAGTCCTTCAAGCCTTCCCAGCCGGACACCTGCACGCTGTCGCCGAACCGCGCGCGCAACGCTTCGGCGCGGTGCAGCGTGCGGTTGACGAGGATGATGCGCGCGGCACCGCGCGTGATCAGGCCATAGAGCGCCGCGCGGGCCGCGCCGCCGGCGCCGAGCACGACCGCGCTGTTTAGGTCGCGATCCCAATGCGGCGCACACGCATCGAGATTGTTCAAAAAACCCTCGACGTCGGTATTGGTCGAACGCAGGAAACCGCCATCGAGCCACAGCGTGTTCGCCGCCCCGATCGCACGCGCGCCATCGTCGGGCAGCGACAGTGCGAGCGCCGCCTCCTTGTACGGCAGCGTCACATTGGCGCCGATATAGCCGCGCGTCGCGAGCGATTGGATGAAGGCGTTGATGTGCTCCGGCGGCACCGCCTCGCGGCGATATTCGCCGGCGATGCCGTAGGTCTTGAGCCAGTAATTGTGAATGAGCGGCGAGCGTGAATGTTCGACCGGCCATCCAATGACGCAGGCGGCGCGGGCGGTCGTGGTCACGCCTCGGCTACCACGGCGTTGCGCAGCACGCCGATGTCGGGGCACTCGACCTCGATCGTGTCGCCGGGCTTGAGCCAGACCGGCGGGTCGACCTTCGGAGTCTTCTTCACCGGCGTGCCGGTGCAAATGACGTCGCCAGCCTTGAGCGTCATGAACGTCGTGGTGTAGGCGATGATATCGGCGAACGAGAAGATCATGCTCGCCGTGGTGTCGTCCTGCGTTATCTCGCCGTTCTTGCGCACGATGAGGTGCAGCGGCTTGGTCAGGTCGACGTCGGTCTCGATCCACGGTCCGATGCCGCCGCTGGCGTCGAAATTCTTGCCCTGCGTGACGTTGAATTGGCCGTGGCGTGTCCAATCGCGGATCGTGCCTTCGTTGCACAGCGTCAGGCCGGCGATCATCTCGAGCGCGCGTTCCTTCGGCACGTGCTTGCACTCGCGGCCGATCACCATCGCGATCTCGCCCTCGTAATCGAGCTGCTCGGAGATTTTCGGCCGCACCAGCTTGCCGCCGGAGCCGACCAGCGAGTTCGGCGCGCGATAAAACATGCTCGGATATTTCGGCGTGTCGGTGACATTATAGTCTTGGCCGCGATTGGCATAGTTGATGCCGATGCAAAGGATTTTTTCCGGCGCCGTCAGCGGCGGCAGCAGTTCGACCGCCACGAGCGGCACATCGGGACGCACGCCCGCGGCGGCGGCTTCCGCCTCGGCGAGCGCCTGCGCGCGAAAAACTTCGACAAGCGTGGCAAAGCGGCTCAGCCGCGAGCGCAGATCGACGATGCCCTCGCCGACGACCGCGCCAAAGCTCGGCCGGCCGCGCAGATTGTAGCTTGCAAGGCGCATGTTGCATCTCCCCGAATCACAGGCCCGGCGGCCTTCCGCCTTCCCGGCGATGTGTTAGAAGTCATCGCCAGAACCGTCAACGGCCAAGAAAACCGACGACGAAACAAAGGCCAAAACGCATGCCCGTCCGCGAGCCGGTTTTCGACCCGCCGTTCAACGTCGTGCGCGCGAGCCATGTCGAGCTCGGCGTGCGCGACGTTGAGCGTTCGCGCGCTTTCTATGTCGATTGCTTAGGCCTTCTGGTCAGCGACGAAACCGCGGACGCGCTCTACCTGCGCGGCGTCGAGGAGCGCAATCATCACTCGATCGTGCTGCGGCGCTCGCGTGAGCCGGAGGCGCGCGCTCTCGGCTTCAAGCTCGCGAGCGAAGACGACCTCGACCGCGCCGCAGTCTGGTTCGGCCGCCGCAATTTGCCGACCGCATTCCCGGAACTGCCGCATCAGGGCCGCACGTTGCGGACGGCCGACATTTTCGGCACGCCGATCGACCTGTACGCCCGGATGGACCAGGCCCAGTCCATGCTGCAGAAATACGCGACGCATCAGGGCGCGCGCATCCAGCGCATCGATCATCTCAATTGCTTCACGCCGGACGTCCAGGCGAGCTACGACTTCCATTCCGAGCTCGGCTTCCGCCTGACGGAATATTCGGAGACCGACGGCGACGATCCGAAACTCTGGGCGGTGTGGTTGCATCGCAAGGGCAACGTGCACGACCTCGCCTTCACCAACGGCGTCGGCCCGCGGCTGCATCATGTCGGCCTATGGGTGCCGGGTGTGCTCGATATCATCCACATCTGCGATGTGATGGCGACCTGCGGCTACCTCGCCAACATGGAGCGCGGCCCCGGCCGCCACGGTATCTCCAACGCCTTCTTTCTCTACATCCGCGACCCGGACGGTCACCGGGTGGAGCTGTTCACCTCCGACTACCTCACCGTCGATCCCGACCATGCGCCGATCCGCTGGTCGCTTAGCGACCCGCAGCGCCAGACCTTATGGGGTCAGCCGGCGCCCGCCTCGTGGTTTCAGGAAGGCTCGGCGTTTTGCGGCGTCGCGCAGCGCGCGCCGACGCTGGCGGCACAGCCGATCGTGGCGCGGTAAAATCTCTCCCGCTATGAAAGCGCTCTTCATCGACTGTAATGACCAGCTCGCGCCGGTGTGGCAGCGCGTCGTGCGCGCCGGCGATCCGCCGATCGACGTCAATCGCGAGCCGTACGACCGGGCCGGGCTGCCGCGATTGTTGCAGGGTTATGACATCTGCCTCGACGACCACTCGTATTTGCCGACGGAACTGGTCGAGCAGTGTGACGCGCTTAAGCACATCGTCTTTCTCGGCACCGGCGCCGCAAGCTACATGGATCTCGCCGCACTCGCTTGGCGCGGAATTGGGGTCCACACCATCAAAGGCTATGGCGACACCGCCGTCGCCGAACACGCCATCGCGCTGGTGCTCGCCGCGAGCCGCGAGGTCGCGCGCATGGATCGGCAGGTGCGTTCCGGCATCTGGTCGCCGCAGGAAGGCGTGCAGCTTCTTGGCAAAACGCTCGGCGTCATCGGCCTCGGCGGCATCGGCCGCGAGGTTTTGCGCATCGGTCGCGGCCTCGGCATGGCGGTGATCGCGTGGAACCGCACGCAGCGCCCCGGCGAGCCGCTCGTTGCGTTCGACGAACTGCTCGTGCGCTCCGACGTGATCACGCTGCATCTTGCGCTCAACGACGACACGCGCGGATTGCTCGGTGCTGCGCAGATCGCGCGCATGAAGCCGGGTGTGATCCTCATCAATACCGCGCGTGCCGCATTGATCGACGAGGCCGCGCTGCTCACTGGGCTCTCCAGCGGGCGCATCCGCCATGCCGGCCTCGACGTTTTTCACGCCGAGCCGCTCAGACCCGATCATCCGCTTGCGGGTATGGAGAATGTCACGCTCACGGCCCATGCCGGCTTCCGCACCCTTGAAGCCTCGATGACGCTGCTGCGACGCGCCATCGACATCGTGCGCACGATTGTCGAGCAGCCCTAAAGGCGTTCCATCCGGGGTGTGGCGCTGTCATCGCTCGGATGCTATTGACGCGCTCGACGGCCACGGTAGTTTCCGGCCGCCTTTGCGGAACCTCCGGGCGCGGGCACGGGCCGGGGTTTCATTCGCCGATCATCCTGTGTGACCGCATTCTGCCCTTGGTGGCCTTCTCCTCCGCACGCCGAGAGCATGATCCGGAAAAGTGGAAACCGGTTTTCGGATAAGATCATGCTCAAACAAAATGCTAGAGCCCGGTTCTGATTTAATCAGAACCGATAAGGCTCTAGGCCAAGCGTGCAACTGGAGAGGCATGCCATGGGCACCCTTGAACCGATTGCACTGTCGCCGCGCGACGCCGCGCAATTCCTTTCGATCAGCAAGCGCAGTCTGTCGCGGTTGATCGCTCGCCGCAAGATAGTCGCCCGCAAGGACGGTGTGAGAACGCTGGTCGATGTGGCGTCGCTCAAAGCCTACTATGAGGCGTTGCCGCTTAAGACCGATCACGCGCCGCTTGTGTTCGGCCGACGCGCTCACGTGCTGCCGCGCTCGCGCCAACCAGCGCGGCACTGACTGCTTGCATTTTCGGTGTTGTCTCGTCTTGCGGTTGCGACTAACCTTGACGCCGGGGAAAATTGATGCGCGGCGAGGGACTGCGTCATGCGATATGGTCGCTCCGCGAGCCTTTCTTGCGGTCTTTTGTCGAGCCTACCATTTGCAGGGCAAGTCGGTCGCAGGTTCAAAGCCCGACTGACATGGACTTGCGTGCTCTCTGCGCTGCTCTGCGGCACTCATGTTCAAACGCAAAATGCGCAACCTTTGGTGGCGCGCGGGAGCGAGAGACCGAGCTTCGACTGCTCAAAAGCCAAAACGGCCTCAGCGCGGCTCATTTGCGCGGACGGTGAGCTTGCTCGGCTAGATGGTCAACTCGGGGCCGCCTTCCAAAAGCGCAAGGGCCAGATTCCTGCAACTGAACAACAGAAATTTGTAGCCGAACAGATTGTTTGGATCAGAGAGAGAAACAAGGGATGCGATCTCGTCGGCAAAGACAGTGTCGCTATTGAAGCGCTCGCCGCTTCCAAGCCGTGCATGATGGCTGCAATTCAAAGTAGGATTGCTGAATTCTCTCAAACCGCCCGAGAGCAGGGACAACCTAACTCCACCGTCGAAATGATTGAGGCCGACAAAGCAATCCGACGGCCCGCGACTAACGCCCCAATACCATTACAGACGAACCAACCGCCCGTGCCAGTACAAATGGGCGGGGCGAATGGACTCGCGCAAGACCGTCGCTATTGCGACGGAATGGACGGCGCAACGCCGGATCAGCGCATTGCGGGCTGCACTGCGGTGATACAAGCTGCCACAGACCCTCCGCAAATTATGTCTGCCGCATTTAACCTTCGGGGCGCTGGTTATGCGGCGAAGGCTCAACACGACCGTGCGGTCGCAGATTTTGACCAGTCTCTTCGCATTCAACCAAACAACGTCAGTGCTTTGTTCAATCGATGTACCTCTCGGAATGCTCTTGCCCAGTATCAGCAAGCGTTGTCCGACTGCAACGAGGCGATTCGATTGTTACCTCAAAACGCTGATTTTATCGGCATGCGCGGGTTTGTCTACCAAAGGATGAATCAGCTCGATCGTGCCGTCGCTGACTATGATGCCGCGCTAAGAATCGACCCCAACAGGCCGTACACGCTATACGCTCGGGGCGTAATAAAATTGAAGACAGGCGACACCAACGCGGGTAACGCCGATATTGCAGCGGCCAAAAAGACAGTGCCAAATATTGCTGAGGAGTTTGCACGCTTGGAGAAGGGGCTGCAAATTTCCGCCGCTGAAGTGGCACGCGAGCAGGCAGCACGGAAACAAGCCCAGACGGATGCGGATGCGCGGTCAGCTCAGAAGGTGACGAACATCCAATACCGTATAGAAGCCTGTAACAGTCTTGATACTCCCACGATTTCTGCAAATATTCCTGCAGCCTACTCAAGCATTTTTATGGATGATGCTGAATTGGTCCCCGTCCTGAGCTACTTGTGGAGGAAGATAAAGATTGAGTGCGATGAATATGTGCGACAGCATGGGGTACCACGTGGGATAGGCCTCGGAACCAATAAAAATGTTAACCTAAATCTTCTTGATTCGAACGGAGTGCCGCGAAACATTGGTTGGGCAGGAGTTAGCAGCGATGGGTTAAATTTTACGGGGCGGAATTCCGTGCGAGAATATATGGTTAGGCAACAACAGCAGCAACAGTTTAATGAGCAACAAGCGCGCCAGCAGCAATTGCAAGCCGAGCGGATTGCGTCGGCCAAGACTGAGTTTGCAAAACGCAGCGTTGTTGTCTCTGGTCCTCTTTCGGATGAGGTCCTTTAGTGCGCCAAGGGAATTTTGATAAAAAAGAGATGGCAAGCAATCGTCTGCTCAGATAACCTGGGGATAAAAAGTGTTCAAACAACCGATACACGAGATATCTCTAACGGTGGCGTAGAGGTTATGGCTACGATCATCTTGCAAGCATTTCAGCCTATTAGCGGTCAAAGTTTTATGGCGGACGTATGTTATGGCGGATCGAAAACAGATTTAGATACAGGGGGCACAATGCGAATCGAGTCGCGCATCCAATTTGAAAAATGGAACTCCGGTCTTCGATGTATCTCAGATAGCTGGTAATTGCTCTCGGCTTCGAGCCGGTTGTCTCCATCCGTGCGGCGGTACATACTCCCAAACACTGTACATGCTAAATGAGGGTGGGGTGGCTTCATGCGTGTGGGACGATGTGAGCGTCGAAAGTCTCGGTTCTCTCTGGCAAACGGGTCTCGGCGTTTGAAGTAAGCGCGAGCGCCTGATTTACCCCTCTCGCAATCCCCAAGACCATGGCAGCGCGGACGCTAGGCGACCCACCGACGCCGTGTCGAGAATGCTGGCGTTAAATCGAAGCGCAGTCCATACCTACAGGCGTCAGCCAAATGATTTTCGGCAGCGTCCGATATTTTGTCGGGATAGCGCGGATCGCGCGGCAGCACTGGAACAGTGTGCAGGAATTGCGGACATTCTGCTTCGACAATGAAAAGCCCTTTGGCTTCGCGCGCACCGCTTTCCTTACCGGGCGCGGTGCCAATGAAACGTTCGCGCATGAGCGCACCGCCGGTTGCGACCGAATTCGGCCCCTTGTCGGCGCGCTCGAAACGAATTCCGGGATGCAAGACCAACGGCGATAAATTTTGACTTGTCATGCTCCGCGAAAGCGGAGCATCCAGTAGACGCCGCCAGCCCGGCGAATACTGGATCATCCGCCTGCGCGGATAATGACAGTGAAATGAGCCAGTATTTAACGCCGTTGGTATAACTCCCCGCCGATCAAAACCGGCCGCTCGAATTCAGTCGCGATGCAACGCTCATTCACTTCATCGAAGATCGAAGTATCGGCGCAACCGCGCTTCGTTAGAGCGTGTTCCGATCGCGTTGACGCAAATTCTCGCTCATTCCCGCGCCAGCGGGAATCCAGGTGGAGCCCCGGCGATTGCGGCGAACCGACTGGGTCCCCGCACGCGCCTTGCAGGCCGAGGCTGACTCGCGGGGGGGCGGTCAAGGGCGATTCGGATGGCGTGAAGGAGGTTTTAGCGTTTGTGGCTGCGTGTTGCTTGTTTGCAACGACGCCATCGGCGCCCCGAACTGTCCTGAGCCCGCGGCGGCGCCTGTTGCACGATCGCGCCCTTGACGGCCATACGGCATTGCCGTATATGACAAGCGTGCATGCGGTGCTCGAAACGCCCACCTTTCTGCGCGATGTTGCGCAGAGCGGCATGTCGGAAGAAGAACATGATCGCATCGTGCGCCGCATTGCCGAAGAGCCGATGCGAGGAGACCTTATTCCCAGCACCGGCGGCGCACGTGAGGCTTGCCGGGCGCGGCAAGGGCAAATCGGGCGGCTATCGCGTCGTCAGCTATTTTGCCGCGGACGATGTTCCGGTGCTGTTACTCGCCTTGATCGACAAGGGCGAGCGTGCCGATCTCTCGCAGGCCGAACGCAACGAGCTGCGCAAGGAGCTACAGGGGTTTGCCGACGACTACCGCGCTGGCGTAAAGGCAAGGATTGCGGACTTAAGAAAAGGACGCCGACGATGAGCAAGCTCGGAAAGAAATTGATTCGCGCCGCCAAGGAAGCGCGCGCCATCGCGCGCGGCGAGGCGAAAGCATCCAGCTATCGCATTCACCTTGACGGCGACATCGACGTGCAGTCGATCCGCAAGCGGCTTGGATTGTCGCAAGCCGAGTTTTCCGCGCGTTTTGGCATTCCGCCAGGTACGCTGCGCGATTGGGAGCAAGGCCGCCGTATCCCGGAAGGGCCGGCCCGGGTCTTGCTCAAAGTGATCGAGAACGATCCCAAGGCGGTCGAGCGGGCGCTTGCCGCGGCCTGACAAGCCACCCTTCAACGGCGCGACGCCGCTGTCGGCGCACCGTAGCGACCCCATAATGGTCGCGGATATGTCGCACGCCTCGCGCAAGCGCGATGGGGCGCCCCGACTTCGGGCCGGACCCGTTGGCTCGCAATGACGAACCGTAGCCCTGCCCGTGGCTGCGCTGCCCACCGGATGCTATGAAGCGTGCAACGCCGCGGTGACAGGGCCCGTTATGAGCGAGCGCACTCTTGATATCAGCATGCGGGTGAATGGCGAGGACGTGCGCGAGCGCGTCGAGGTCCGCAAGACGCTGGTCGATTTCCTGCGTGAGGACCTTGGCCTCACCGGCAGCCACGTCGGCTGCGAGCAGGGCGTGTGCGGCGCCTGCACGGTGCTGCTCGACGATGCAGCGGTGCGCGGCTGCCTCGTTCTCGCGGTGCAATGCGACGGCGCCGAGGTGCAAACCATCGAAGGCATCTCGGACTCCGGCGCCATTGCCGACCTCCAGGAGGCATTCCAAAGGCGCAACGCGCTGCAATGCGGCTTCTGTACTCCGGGCATGCTGATCGGCGCACAGGACCTGCTCGGACGCGGCGGCGTGCCGAGCCGCGACGCCATCCGCCAACATCTCTCCGGCAATTACTGCCGCTGCACCGGCTACCAGGCCATCGTCGACGCGGTAGAAATGGTGGCGCAGGCGCGCGCGGGAGCGAAGGGATGACCATTGCCGAAGATGTGCCGTCAGGCCTCGCCGCGCTCGACCGGCCGAATTCCTATATCGGCCGCTCGGTGCCGCGGCCGAATCTGGCGCGGCTGACGCAAGGGCGCGGCCAATATGTCAGCGACGTTGCGCTGCCGCGCATGGTGCATGTCGCCTTTGTGCGCTCGCCGCACGCGCATGCGCGGATCAACAGCATCGAAACGGCCGAAGCGCGGCGCGCGCCCGGCGTGGTCGCCGTGGTCACCGGCGCGGAGCTGGCCAACGTGATCACGCCGTGGGTCGGCGTGCTCACCCATCTCAAGGGCCTAAAATCGGCGCCGCAGCATGCCATTGCCGTCGAGCGCGCCTGCTGGCAGGGCGAGGCGGTGTGCGCCGTCGTCGCCCGAACGCGCGCGGAAGCGGAGGACGGCTGCGCGCTCGTCGGCGTGGACTATGAGGTGCTCGCCGGCGTGACCGATGCGGAAACGGCGCTCGATGCGGCAACGCCCGTGATCCATCCCGAGCTTGGCGACAATCTCAGCTTCGAGCGCGTGCTCAACGCCGGCGATCCCGACAAAGGTTTTGCGCAAGCCGATGCGGTCGTCGAGACGACATTCGTGTTCGGCCGCCACACCGGCGTCACCAACGAACCGCGCGCCATAATTGCCGACTGGAATCCCGGCGAGCAGCGCCTCACCGTCTATCAGGGCACCCAGGCGCCGCACATGACGCAAAACCTGTTTGCCAAGCACCTCGGGCTCGAGGAGCAGCAGGTGCGCGTCATCACCAAGGACGTCGGCGGCTCGTTCGGCATCAAGGTGCACATCTACGCCGACGAGATGGCGACGGCGGCGCTCGCGAAGCTGTTGAAGCGGCCGGTGAAATTCGTTGCCGATCGCTTCGAGAGTTTCGTCACCGACATCCATGCCCGCGATCACCGCGTCAAGGCAAGGATCGGCGTGAAGCGCGACGGCACGATCACCGCATTCGAGATCGACGATCTGACCGGCATCGGGCCCTATTCGGTCTATCCGCGAACCAGCGGCATCGAGGCGAACCAGGTCGTCAACCTCGTCGGCGGTTCGTACACGTGTCCGAATTACCGCGCCCGCGCCCGCGTGGTGTTCCAGAACAAGAACGTGATGTGCCAATACCGCGCCGTCGGACATCCGATCGCGACGGCGGTGACGGAAGGCCTCGTCGAACTCGCCGCGGCGCAGATCGGCATGGACCCGGCCGAGATACGGCGGCGCAATCTCTTCGCCGATAACGCCTATCCGGCGACCAGCGCCGCCGGATTGAAATTCGAGGGCCTGTCGCATCACGCATCCCTCGACAAGATTTTGCGGATGATGGATTACGCGGCACTGCGCGCAGAGCAGGCAGGCTTGCGCGAGCGCGGCATCCACCGCGGCATCGGCTTTGCCTCCTTCATCGAGGTGACGAATCCGTCCGCCGCGTTCTACGGCGTCGGCGGGGCGCGCATCTCGTCGCAGGACGGCGCGACGCTGCGGCTCGACGCGACCGGCGCCGTGTTCTGCCATTCCGGCGTGACCGAGCAGGGCCAGGGCGCGGAATCCGTGCTGGCGCAATGCGTCGCGACCTCCTTCGGCGTACCGATCGAGCGCGTCCGCGTCGTCACCGGCGATACCGACAACGTGCCCTATGGCGGCGGCACCTGGGCGTCGCGCGCGGCCGGCATCGGCGGCGAGGCCGCCTGGCAGGCCGGCAAGGCACTTCGCGCCAACGTGCTCGCCGCCGCCGCTTCGATCCTGCAAGCCGATCCGAAAGCGCTCGATATCCGCGCCGGCATCGTGGTCGACGCCGAGAGCGGACGCGAGCGCATGGGGCTCGATGAAGTGGCGCGCATCGTCTATTTCCGTCCCGACACCCTGCCGCCCGGCTTCCAGGCCGAGTTTTTGGTGACGCGCCATTATGTGCCGCGCGTCTGGCCGTTCGCTTTCACCAATGGCGTGCAGGCGTCCTATCTCGACGTGGACATCAGGACCGGCGAGGTGAGGCTCGTCAAACACTGGTGCGTCGAGGATTGCGGCACCGTCATCAATCCGCAGCTCGTCGACGAGCAAATCCGCGGCGGCATCGTCCAAGGCATCGGCGCCGCTTTGTTCGAGCATTGCCGCTATGACGACAACGGACAGCTCCTCAACGGCAATATGATGGACTACCTCGTGCCGATGGCCGGTGAAATGCCGGACATCGACATCGGTCACGTGGTGACGCCGACGGCGGATTCCGAGCTTGGCGCCAAGGGGGCTGGCGAGGCCGGCACGGCCGGCGCGCCGGCGGCCGTCATGAACGCGGTCAACGACGCGCTGCGCCCGCTCGGCGCCGTCGCCATCACGGCGATGCCGATCACGCCGGAGCGGGTGCTGCGCGCGCTGCGACGGGACTGACGGACAGTCTCTCCCATCATGGCGGCGTGATGCTATGGTCCGGCACACCACGAGTCGCCATCGCGCCACATGTCCCCCGAAGCAAAACCAAAAGTCGTCGCCATGATCGTCGCGTCGGCGATCATCATGCAGCAGATCGACTCCACCGTGATCACCACGGCATTGCCGCAGATGGCGATATCGCTGCACTCCGATCCGGTGCGGCTCAGCGTGGCCGTCACCGCCTATCTCCTGAGCCTCGCGGTGTTCGTTCCGGTCAGCGGCTGGGCGGCGGATCGGTTCGGCGGCCGCGTCATCTTCCGCGCCGCCATCGCGCTGTTCACGCTCGGCTCGATCCTGTGCGGGCTCTCCGGCAATGTGATCGAGCTGACCGCAGCGCGGGTGCTGCAGGGACTCGGCGGCGCCATGATGGTGCCGGTCGGGCGGCTGGTTTTGTTCCGTAGTGTCGAGAAAACAGCGCTTGTCGCCACGATGGCCTATCTGCAAGTGCCGGCGCAGCTCGGCCCGGTGCTCGGGCCGCCGATCGGCGGCTTCATCACCACTTATTTCTCCTGGCGCTGGATTTTTCTGGTCAACGTCCCGCTCGGCATTCTCGGCATCGTGTTGGTGACGGTCTTCTTCGACAACCCGAAGGAGGCAACCCGACGGCCGTTGGACTGGATCGGCTTCGTGCTCACCGGCGCGGCGCTGTTCTGCATGATGTACAGCATCGAGGCGGTCGGCCGCGGCCGCGGCGAATTCACGGAACTCATCGTGTTGCTCGTTCTCGGCATCGTGCTGGGGACGCTTGCGCTCCGTCACCTGCGGCGCTCCAAGCACCCTTTGCTCGACCTTTCGGTGTTTCGCATCACCACGTTTCAAACCAGCATCAGCGGCGGCTCGCTGTTTCGCGCCGGCGCCGGATCGCTGGTTTTCCTGCTGCCGCTGTTGCTCCAGGTCGTGTTCGGCATGTCGGCGTTCGCCTCGGGAACCATTACTTTTGCGACCGCCGTCGGCTCGATGTCGATGAAGCTGACGGCTCGGCCGATCCTGCGGCGCTTCGGCTTCCGCAAAGTGATCATCGTCAATAGCGTGATCAGCGCCGCATCCATCGTCATGTGCGCATTCTTCACCGTTGCGACGCCGGTGTTCCTCATCTTCGCGCTGCTGCTGATCGCCGGCTTCTTTCAGTCGCTGCAGTTCACCGCGACCCAGGCCATGACCTATGCCGACATCGAAGCGCCGCAGATGAGCACGGCGACCAGCATCGCCAGCATGGCGCAGCAATTGAGCCGCGGTTTCGGCATTTCGCTGGTGGCGGCGCTGTTGCATCTGTCGCTCGCTTGGCGCGGCGCGAGCACGCTCGGCACGCCCGACTTTACCGTGGCTTTCGCCGGCGCTGCGATGCTTGCGCTGCTCAACCTGCCGTTCGGCTGGGTCTTGGGCCACGACGCCGCGGCCGAGGTCAGCGGCCACCGGCCGAAAATCGCCGCTTAACCGACTTCTACAATCTTCTACAATGCGCCTTGAGGAGACCCGTGCATGGGCAATTGGAAAGACCGGCAAGTTCTCATCGTCGGCGGCGGCATCGGCGGGCTGGCGGCGGCGCTGGCGCTGGCCCGCAAGGGGATCGCCTCGCAGGTCATCGAGCAGGCGGCCGAGTTCAAGGAAATCGGTGCCGGTATCCAGCTCGGGCCCAACGTGTTCTGGATGTTCGATATCCTCGGCCTGATCGAGCCGGTCAACGCGCTCGCGGTGTTTCCCAACAACCTCATCATGATGGATTCGGTCACCGGGCAGGAAGTCACGCGCATCCCGCTCGGCGAGGCGTTTCGCAAAAAATTCCATCACCCCTACGCGCTCATCCATCGCGCCGACCTGCACAAGGTGCTGCTCGAAGCCTGCCAAAAATCCGATCGCATCCGCCTCGACGCGTCGCAGAAAGTCGTCAAAGTCGATGCGACGGGCGGCGGCATCGCGGTGCAGACCGCAAGCGGAAAAGACTATCGCGGCGCGGCTTTGATCGGCGCCGATGGGCTGTGGTCGACCATCCGGCAGATCGTGGTCGGCGACGGCAAGCCCAGTGTCGCCGGCCACATCACCTATCGGGCCGTGCTGCCGACCTCGGAGATGCCGGAAAAATTCCGTTGGCGCGACATGGTGCTGTGGGCCGGCGAGAAGGTGCACCTCGTGCACTATCCGCTGCGCACCGGCGAATTGTTCAATCTCGTCGCGGTGTTTCATTCCAACCGCTACGAGGAGGGCTGGGACAGTTACGGCGATCCGACCGAGCTGCACGAGCGTTTTGCCAAAACCTGCGAGCCGGTGCGCACGCTGCTCAACAAGATCGACAGCTGGCGCATGTGGGTGCTGTGCGACCGCCCGCCGATCAAGGACTGGAGCCGCGGCCGCATCACGCTCTTGGGCGACGCCGCCCATCCCATGCTGCAATATCTGGCGCAGGGCGCCTGCATGGCGATCGAGGACGCGGTGTGCCTCGCCGACAAAGCCGTCGAGACGCAGGGCGACTATGCGGCGGCGTTCCTGGCCTATCAGCAGGCGCGCTATCTGCGCACCGGCCGCGTCCAGATCATGGCGCGCGTCTACGGCGAGTTCTATCACGCCGCCGGCGTGGCGAAGGAGCTGCGCAACATGATGCTCGGCGCGCGCACGCCGGAAGACGCCATGGCCGGGATGGAATGGCTCTACGGCGAGCAGAAGGAGCTCACGCGCGGCGCGACAGTGGCGGCAGCGATGGCGGGGTGACTTCTTCTTCCGCCCCCGCGGAGCGAAGCGTAGCGGGGGAGGATGAACTTGATCGTTCTCGCGACGCATGCAAGTCCGTATTCCTTTTTCCCTCCCCCCTTGTGGGGGAGGGTAGGGAGGGGGGTCGCGAGGCGACGAGGGGGCGTTGCCGCAAGTGATGAGCCTCCCGACCCCCACCCCTAACCCCTCCCCACAAGGGGGAGGGGACCCGCGCCGCCTCGGCGTCAACGCAACACAAATCGTTCTCGCGACGCATTTGCGCCCGAGCTTTGTTTGATTCTTTCCCCAAAAAGAGGGGAGGCGGAGCGCCGACAGGCGCACCAACCATTGGCCGCATCAAGCGGATGCGGCCGCGGGCTGATCGCAGCCCGCTCGCCTCTCGGCGCTCCACCGCGGCACTCGCCAAGTTTCTTAGGCTTGGCTCAGCTCCGGGCCCGCGTTTCCTGGAATTACCGGGTGCGAACGGGAGGACCCTCCCCGGCGCCAGTGCAGCGAGCTCCTCGCGGACCGGTCGTGGTGCCGGTCGATCGGTTCCCGAAGCCGCCCGGGAGCGGGGTTACGAATCCCGCCCGCGGGGACCGCTCTCGCTCCGTTTCAAGGATCGTCTCTAGAAACGTCCCTCGTGTGAGCAAGATTCGCCGCGTGTAACGGAAAGGGGGACCAATGTCAATGAAAATGTGACCTGTGGCCCACTATTTGGCAGGCTGTTCATACGTCATGCCGAATAAGTGTCGGCCAACCAGCGCTTAAATTTGAGATTGTCGCTGTATTGTGCGCGGAATTCCAGTAAAATCGACCATCGCACCGTCTCTTGAAAGTCGCGTCGTTCCGGGCTTTCAGCAACTTGTGACGCGGTAAGACTAACCCAACCTACAGGCTGGATCGCAAGACAAGCCAGCACCCGCTTGCGTTGCGTCGGAATCAGCGGCATTGTTCGCGCCGGGCGTGACTGCCATGCCCAGTGCAACCCCCTGCCCACGCCGCACGATGTTAAAACCCATTGGATTTTGGTCCTATGCACGACAGGACGATGAGCAGGCAGACCGACAGTTGAGTGCTTTGCACGGGGTAGTCTGCAATGAACTCGCGCTGCTGTACGGAGAAGAAGTAACGCTTTGGAAGGACGAGAAGCATCTGAAGGTGGGAAAAGTTTGGGAAGATGCAATCAAATCGGCGATAAACGTTTCTACCTTTTTTATCCCGGTCTTATCGCCAAGATATTTCAAACGAGACTATTGCATTATTGAATTGAATCTATTCAAGCGCAGACAAAAAATGCTGGGACGACGCGATTTGATATTCCCGCTTCAGTTCATTGACATAAGTGACCTGCCCGAAACCGACACGCCGTACCCTGACGCACTCAGGTACCTTATGAGACGGCAGATGTCCGCATTTTCCCCTCTCCGCGGCTTGGATACCAAAAGCAAATCCGTCCAGAATCATCTGAGAGAGTTCGCAAAGACGATACTTGAAGAGCTGCGTCGCGAGGAGCCGCGTCCCGAAGAGCCGCGCCGCGACGCCGTGCCCGCGAACAAGGATAACTCAGCGAAGCTAACGAAAACAAAGGCCTTGTTGGTTTCCCGTCCCAGCCACCGGACACGCGCCGCACCGGTTGCGGAGAACGTCGCCCCATTATCTGCTTCCCGGTTACGAAAACGATTGATCGAAAATCGTGTCTCGGTGTTCGATCGGTTCGTCAGCGTTAAAGCTGGCACGACCGAGATTGGTAGCGCAAAATCCGGACAATTTCATTGTAAATTCTCGCGCAGCTTTAAGGTCGATCCCTATCTCGT
>Ga0074044_10001179_pt1 | contig 24022 bp, 15 predicted proteins | sample BogForMeECP23OM1_FD_94443 | JGI IMG/M metagenome (GOLD analysis project Ga0074044, IMG submission 94443) | Bog forest soil microbial communities from Calvert Island, British Columbia, Canada - Bog Forest MetaG ECP23OM1 | ecosystem: Environmental > Terrestrial > Soil > Wetlands ... | reverse complement strand
GGGGGTACAAACCCACTCGCTAACCACCTCCGAATAAACAGGAGCGAATCGCCAATTCCCCCCAGCGTGAGGCGCAACGCGACCCTTCATTTACAATCGATGATTCTCCCTAAGATGATTTTATTTAAGAGAGATTCTCTCTTCGATTGGAAACCATAATCATGCACCGCTGGTCGCAACTTTTTATTCCTACGCTTCGCGAAGCTCCCGCCGACGCCGAGGTCGCTAGCCACAAACTGCTGGTCCGCTCCGGATACATTCGTCAACTGGGCGCCGGAATTTATTCGTTTCTCTTTCTGGGCAATCGCACGACGCAGAAGATCATGGGCATCGTCCGCGAAGAGATGGACAAAATCGGCCAGGAGTTCTACCTGCCCGCTCTGAATCCTCGCGAAGTCTGGGAAGCCAGTGGCCGCTGGACCACCATGGGCGAAAATATGTTTCGCCTCAAAGACCGCAAGGGCGCCGATCTCTGCCTCGGCTTTACCCACGAAGAAGTCATGACCGACATCGCCCGCAAAGAACTGCGCAGCTACAAACAGTTGCCGCAGATCTGGTATCAGATTCAGACCAAGTTCCGCGATGAGCCTCGTCCCAAGTCGGGCCTGCTCCGCGTCCGCCAGTTCATCATGAAAGACGCCTACTCCTTCGACATCGATGCTGCCGCACTCGACGTTTCCTATCTCAAACACTACGACACCTACTGCCGCATCTTCGATCGCTGCGGCCTGAAATACATGGTGATCGAAGCCCACTCCGGCGCTATGGGCGGATCGCAATCCCAGGAATTCATGGTCCGCACTCCCGCCGGCGAAGACCTCGTAGTCAGCTGCGAGAAATGCAACTATGCCGCGAATATGGAGAAGGCAACATCGAAGTTGGCTCCAGTAGAAGACCTGAAGCCCGAGGGCAACGGCTCGCCCGTTGAGGTGCACACTCCGGGACAGAAGACGATTGAAGACGTGGCGCGGTTTTTAGGCGTGTCGCCTGAGAACACGATCAAGACGCTGGCGATGATGATTACCGAAGAGGATAAGCAAACCGGAAAGAATCGCACGCAGCCCGTCGTGCTGCTCATGCGCGGCGATCACCAGATGAACGAAGTCAAACTGTCGACCGCGGTCGGTGGCAAAGCGACGCGTCCCATGCAGGAGGAGGAAATTCGCGCGCTGTTCCATTCGCCCGCTGGATACCTCGGTCCGCTCGGCATCGACTGGGCTAAAAACATGGATGAGCCTGGTAAGCCCGTCCTGTTGGTCGATAAGGCGCTCGAAGGCCGCACCAACTTGATCGGCGGAGCGAACAAAGAGGAATATCACGTCAAGAATCTGACGCCGGGAAAATCCTTTCATCCCACCGCGTACGCCGATCTGCGGAGCGTTATGGCCGGCGAAGATTGCCCCAACGACAATTGCGGTTCACCCCTGCGCATCGATACCGCCGTCGAGATCGGCCACATCTTCAAGCTCGGCTACAAGTATTCGGACTCGATGGGCGCTCGCGTACTCGACCGCAACGGCAAGGAAGTGGCTCCGATTATGGGCAGCTACGGAATTGGCATCGAGCGCATCCTGACCGCTGCCGTGGAGCAGAATAATGACGAGAACGGCTTCTGGCTGCCGCCCTCGATCGCACCCTTTGATGTGGTCGTCGTGTCCACCAACTCCAAGGACGAGGCGATTCGCACCGCGTCGGAAGACATCTCCAGACAACTCGAAGCTGCCGGATACGACGTTTTACTCGACGATCGCGACGAACGTCCCGGAGTGAAGTTCAAAGACGCCGATCTGGTCGGTATCCCCTTTAGAATCAATGTCGGAAAGAAGGTTACTGAAGGTACCGTGGAAGTCGTTCAGCGCTCGACTCTGCACAAGGAGGACGTTAAGATTTCAGCCATAACCGAACATTTCCGGCAACTTCTGCAAGCGGCTCCTTAGCATTTCGATCCGCCCTCGAAATAACGGAAAGCTCGGCACTCAAACTTCGCAACCAGCGACTTGGCGACTGCTTCTTATGGTGAAATTAGTGTTCGGCTTTGCCATTTTCGCGTCCGTGGCCTTAGTGTGCTACAAGCTCATCCCGCCATTTTTTTCGAATTATGAACTTGAGGATGCGATCAAGACGGAAGCGACCCAGTCGACCTACAGCACCCGCACGGAAGACGATATTCGCACCAGCATTATCAAACATGCGCGCGACTACGACATTGAACTGACGCCCAAGCAGGTGCATGTGGCGCGCGTAGGCAGTTTCGGCACCGGTACGCTCGCCATCGATGCCGAGTACAGCGTTCCGGTCGAGCTTCCCGGTTATTCGACGACCCTGAATTTTCATCCCTCATCGCAGAACAAAGGCGTGTACTAGAGGCCGATCAGCATCAGGTAATCGGCATTCACGACCCAAAACCCCGCCTTAGTTCCTCTCGCTCTTGCTTCCACGCCTCTTTGCTCTCGATGACCGCGATTTCAGCGACTTTCCCGGCTCTGCTCGTATCCTTCCAGGATGACTCTGCGTTAGTATGAAAAGCCGGACTTGCATTAAATTTCTGCGTTCACACCTTTCCACGGAGCCCGCTGCATGAAGAAATCTGTGTTGCACTCGCTTGTCATTTTTCTGTTGGCTCTTCCTGTTCTTGGACAGGCACCTTCGATCGCGCCTCCTCCGCCTACTACCAAGCATCCCGTTACTGACGAATATTTTGGCGTCACGGTCACCGATGATTACCGCTGGCTGGAAAATTGGGACGATCCGGCGGTGAAGGTGTGGAGCGCAGTCGAGAATTCGTACGCGCGCTCTTATCTCGACGGCTTGCCCGACCGGACCGCAATTAAAGAGCGTTTGCAGCGATTGGCCGGTTCCGGTTCGGTCGCTTATTTCTCTTTGCAATACCGCGGATCGACCTTGTTTGCGCGGAAAGCTCAGCCGCCCAAGCAACAGCCTTTGCTCGTGGCTCTGAATGCGAACGCCGACCCGGCAAGCGAGAAAGTTGTTTTCGATCCCAATTCTGCTAGCGCCAAAGGATCCATCGCGGTGGACTTTTACGTTCCTTCGCTGGACGGCAAGTACGTCGCTTTGGCGCTTTCGGAAAACGGTTCGGAAGACAGCAGCGCTCATGTTTTTGAGGTCGCTACCGGAAAAGAACTTTCAGACCGCGTGCCGCGCGTTAACTTCGCCACGGCTGGAGGCAGCCTGGACTGGAAGGCCGATAACTCGGGCTTCTATTACACCCGTTTCCCCCAAGGCAAGGAGCGGCCCGCGGAAGATGCCGATTTCTATCAGCAGGTTTACTTTCACAAGCTGGGCACCGATTCGCAGCAGGATCCTTATGTGATCGGTAAAGATTTTCCTCGCATCGCCGAAATTCATCTGCAAACCAGCGCCGACGGACACTGGATGGTGGCATCGGTGGAGAATGGCGACGGCGGCCAGTATGAGACCTTTCTGATGGACGCCTCGGGAAAGTGGACACAGATTACTCACTTTGAAGATGAGATTGTTTCCGCCAGAGTAGGACCGGATGACGTTCTTTATATGCTCTCGCACAAGGGTGCTCCGCGGGGCAAAATTCTGCGTCTCTCCCTGGCGCATTTCGGGGACGAAAAAGCTGCCCCGAGCAAGATCGATCTGAACCAGGCGAAGGTCATCGTTGAGCAAGGCAAGGGTGGGCAAGACGAGGTTGCGCGCGGGTCCATTGAGGACTTCGAGCCTGCTCCCGGACGATTGTATGTCGTCGACGTGATCGGCGGTCCGTCCCGGGTGCGAGTGTTCGATCCCCAGGGGCATGCTCTCTCCGCGCCTTCCCTGCCCGCAATCTCAGCGGTTCACGACGTGGTGTCGATCGGCTCGGGCAATGTGCTGTTCATGGTGGGAACCTATCTTCAGCCGACAGCGTGGTATCGCTTCGATGCCGCGGGCGGAAAACTGATCCGCACGGCTCTTTCACAGGTGGCGGCTTTTGATTTCGACGATGCCGAGGTCGTCCGTGAATTCGCAGTTTCAAAAGACGGCACGCGGGTGCCGATCAATATCATCCGCCGGAAGGGCACGAAGCTCGATGGTGGGAATCCGACGCTGCTCTATGGCTACGGCGGTTACGGCGTCAATGAGACGCCGAATTTCGCCGGATCAATGACGCGTGTCTGGCTCGATCAGGGTGGCGTCTATGTAGTCGCCAATCTTCGTGGGGGCGGCGAATATGGCGAGGAATGGCACCATGCGGGCAATCTGACGCACAAGCAAAATGTGTTCGACGATTTCATCGCCTGCGCCGAACACCTGATCAAGCAGAAATACACCTCGCCCGAACATCTGGCGATCATGGGCGGAAGCAACGGCGGCCTTTTGATGGGCGCGGCGCTCACCCAGCGTCCCGATACGTTTCGCGCCGTCGTTTCCTTCGTCGGAATTTACGACATGCTCCGCGTCGAACTCGACCCGAACGGCGAATTCAATACAACGGAGTTCGGCTCGGTGAAAAATCGCGAGCAGTTCAACGCGCTCTATGCCTACTCGCCGTATCACCACGTTAAAGACGGAGCGAAATATCCCGCCGTTCTTTTCCTGACGGGAGAGAACGACCACCGCGTCAATCCGCTGAACTCACGCAAGATGACGGCGCGCCTGCAAGCGGCCAACGCCTCCGGCCTTCCCATCCTGCTGCGCACCACATCAAATGCGGGTCACGGCATCGGCACCGCGCTCAATGAACAAATCGAGCAACGCGCCGACGCGCTCAGCTTTCTGTTTGCGGAGCTGGGAGTGAAGTTTGTGCCGTCTGGAAAGTAGTCTAAAAAAATGGCGCGCCGGGCGTCCTCGCTGGCCCGAAGTTCTTCACGAGTGACGACTTCCCCGGGCTTTTCGAGGAGCAGAGCCAGAATCTGAAAAGGCTGCTCCCGCAGTTTGGCGCTAACCTGGGACCACTGCGAACAGACACGAAATCGACAAATCAACCCCCAGAAGAGAGCCTTTCAACGCCGCCCGAGAGATATCGGCGCTGGCTTGCTCCGGCTTTCGTTCTCCCTGTCGAGGCCGCATCCCACAGCCGTCCATCCCATGACACGCATCCAAATAGTCGTAGGGGCCGCCTTGTGATTTAGAATCAATCACAAACGCATCTTAGCCCTATTAAGGAGTTTTGGACTGAGAATTGCTTTGTGGATTGACGCACCGCTGTCTCTATGGCGATTAAGTTGAAAATTCCAACGGCTCGACGCAGCCGTCAAGGCGGAAAAGGCTGGGGCAAAGGCGGCTTTCTGGCCCACGATCCGATCGTGCGCTTCGCCATGATCGGCTTCTTATGCGCATCGCTCGTGGTGGTCGCATTTTTTGCTTATTGGTATGTAAAGTACGACCGCATCATTGAGCAGCGCTTCCGCGGCCCGGTGTTTGCGAGCGCGGCGAAAATCTTCGCAGCTCCGCAACTGGTGCGAGTCGGGTCGAAGATGACCATCTCGGAGATTGCAGCGTCATTGCGGCACGCCGGCTATGCGGAAAAGGCTGAGGAATCTCCACTCGGCAGCTATCGGATCCACGGCGGCTCGATCGAAGTGATGCCCGGCCCAGAGTCTTACCACAGTCCGGAAGCGGCAACGATTACGATTGCGGGCGGAGTAGTCTCCACGATCAACAGCCGCTCGGATGGCGAGTTGGCGGCTTATGAACTGGAGCCGCAGATGCTGACGTCGCTCTTCGACGCCGGGGATCGCTCCAAGCGCCAATTGGTGAAATACGACGATATTCCCAAGGTTATGGTGGAGGCGGTTACCGCCATCGAAGACCGCCGTTTCTTCCAGCACAGTGGCGTCAACTTCATGCGGCTGGTGGAGGCTGCATGGATTGACATCACGCATCAGCGGCATCAGCAGGGCGGTTCGACGATCACGATGCAGCTTTCGCGGGCCTTTTTTCTCAGCCCGGAGAAGACTTTCCGGCGCAAGCTGATCGAAATGCTGATCGCGGTGGAGCTGGAGCAGAAGTTTTCAAAGCAGCAGATTTTCGAGTTCTACGCGAACCGCGTCGATCTGGGACAGCGGGGATCGTTCACGATCTCAGGCCTGGCCGAAGGCTCGCGATCCTATTTCAATAAAGACCTCAAGGACATCACCTTGCCGGAGGCGGCGCTACTGGCGGGACTGATCCAGGCGCCCAGTTACCTTTCGCCGTACCGGCATCCCGAGCGGGCTCTGGAACGTCGAAACACGGTAATCGAAGCCATGGTCGAGACTCACGACATCACCCGCGATCAGGCTGATAAGGCCAAGGCGACGCCGCTGAAGCTCGCTCCTCCCAACGTGGAGGCCAGCGATGCTCCGTACTTCGTAGATATGGTGCGCGACACCATTGTCGGCAAACTGAACGAGCACGAGATCAATGATCAGCAATATCGCATCTACACGACGCTCGACCCCGATCTGCAGCGGGCAGCTGCGCAGGCGGTCGAAATGGGGATCAAACTGGTGGACGACCAGGTCACGAAGATGCGCACCCACAAGACCAAGGTCGGCAAGAACAAGTTTGAAACCACGGTGACCCCTGGCCCGCAGGCACAGGTAGCGCTGATCGCCATGGACCCGCATAGCGGCGAAATCAAGGCTTTGGTCGGAGGGCGAAACTACGGAAACAGCCAGCTGAATCACGCTCTCGCCAAGCGGCCCACGGGCTCCATCTTCAAGCCGTTCGTATATGCGGCAGCCATGAATACGGCGCTTGACGGCTCCAGCAGCGTGATCACACCGGCATCGGTCATCGCCGATCAGCCTTCGACGTTTTCTTACGGCGACCAGATCTACGAGCCCCGCAATTACAAAGAGGAGTATCACGGCGATGTGACGCTGCGTTACGCTCTGGCGCTGTCGCTGAACAACGCCACCGTGAAATTGGCGGAGGAAGTGGGCTATGACAAAGTAGCGGAGTTGGCGCGGTCGGCTGGAATCGCTTCCGTCAAAGCCACGCCGGCGATGGCTCTGGGCGCTTATGACGCTACTCCAGTCGATATGACGTCCGCTTATACCAGTTTCGCCAATGGCGGGGTGCGGCTTTCGCCCATCTTCGTCAATTCTGTGCGAAATTCCAAGGGCGACGTGGTTATGAATTTCGCAACTGAAAAGAAGCAGGTGCTCGATCCGCGAGTTGCCTTCGTGATGACCACCATGCTGGAAGGCGTGGTGAATTTTGGGACCGCTTACGGAGTGCGCACCCGCGGATTTACGGCTCCAGCGGCAGGCAAGACGGGCAGTTCGCATGACGGCTGGTTTGCCGGCTACACCAGCAACCTGCTGTGCATTGTCTGGGTCGGATACGACGATTACAGCGATCTGCGATTGAGCGGGGCGCAGACCGCCGCTCCCATATGGGCTGAGTTCATGAAGAAAGCGGTCGAGCTGCCTGAGTTTTCCGATGTGAAACCGTTCACCCAGCCAGAAGGCGTAGTCGACGTTCAGCTCGATAAGATCACGAACCGGCTGGCAACCCCCTCGTGTCCCGACGATTATACGATCGCATTCGTCGCCGGCACGGAGCCACACGATACCTGTGACCAGACGGGCGGTGGGATGCAAGGTTTCTTCTCGAAGATATTTGGAACCAACTCGGTGAAGCCTCTGCCCCCGCCGACCACCAATGGAGCGACGGGTTCGACGACTGGGAACCCGGCGCTCACCGCCGGTGTCCAATCCGAAGAAGAGGCAAAGAAAAAGAAAAGCCTTCTGGGCAGGATAGTGGGCGCCTTCAAGGGGGACAATAGCTCCAAGAATCCTCCGCCACCGCCGACAAAAAGTGGCGATGGTAGTGCGCCGCCGCAGTAGGCACAGGCGGCTCGATGAACGGTTTGGGTAGGATTTTGCGGCCTCAAACTTGCATGCGAGATGTGAAACTGCGTCGAAATGCCGCAAAAGTCTGAAGTTTTGTAGGTTCGGCCGGGGGTGGGATATGATTTCCTGTATCCGCGTCAGTTTTCTGTCGGTCCTGTTCGCTTCTCTTCTCGTTCTTCCCTTGCTGGCTCAAAACTCCGCAGAGGTGGAAGTCGGTCCGCCGCCGCAGCATCGCGTCGATCCGCCCGCTCCGGGAGCAACCGCGGCGGACCTCGAACAAGCTGCGGACGAACTCAAGAATGACAAGGATTTTCTCGACGCGATCGATTACTACGAAGCTGCCTTGCAGCGTGGCCCGGCTGAGGCATCGATCTACAACAAGATCGGGATCTGCCAACTATTGATGCAGCGCTATAAGGAGGCCAAGAAGAGTTTCGAGCACGCCATCAAGACCGATCACAACCATGCCGATGCCTACAACAATCTTGCCGTCATTTTTTATGCGACCCATAATTACGGCGCCGCCATCCGGAATTATCAGAAGGCGATTGCACTGAAAAGCGATGCGGCCTCGTTTTACAGCAACCTCGGTACTGCCTACTTCACGAAGCGGGATTTCGAGAAGGCGATCGAGTGTTATTCCAAAGCCTTGCAGCTTGACCCTGACATCTTCGGCCGAAGCTCGCATGCCGGGGTGCAGGCGAAGCTTGCTTCTCCGGAAGATCAGGCTCATTACGACTTTGTTCTCGCCAAACTGTATGCGCGCAATGGCATACCGGAGCGCTCGCTGCACTATCTGAAGAAAGCCAAGGAGGAGGGTTACAAAGACCTTAAGGATGTGTACAAGGATAATGAATTCAGTGCGCTGCGCAAAGACCCTCGCTTCGCGGAACTGATGGCCTCGAAAGGCAATGCCGTTTCCGACTAGTGGCGAGGGCGGTTCGCGCCCTGACCTCTGCCGGCGCAATCGGCAGGGGGCTAATCTGCAACCGTTGGGAAAAAATTCCACAAAAGTTCGAAACTTTACCGCGGGGACTGGGTTTTCACGGTCAATGCTCCTGAAGGAATTTAGTAGGGAGATCAAGAAACCCACCGGCTGCTAACCCGAGCACGCCCCAAGCAAGCAGCCGGTGGGTGTATTTGCCTTCATATTTGAAGCGGTTTGTGTCCTGGGAAAGGCGCGGCGCTCAATCTTTCTCTGCAATATAGCTTTCGACTGCTCGCTGCCATTTGCCTTGCGCTTTGAGGATGTACTCCACGGCATCGCGGGCAGCGCCATCGCCTCCGGCGTGTGGGGTGGTCCAGTGGGCCGCGGCTTTGACCTCGGGACGCGCATTTTTCACCGCAATCGCCAAACCACACTTACGCATTGCCGGCAGATCGATCACATCGTCGCCGACAAAGGCAGCCTCCGAGGCCGTTATGCCATCCTTTTCGAGAATCTGCCGAAACACTTCGGCTTTGTCCTGGATGCCCTGATAGACGTGGTCGATCTTCAAATCGCGCGCCCGGAGGGCGACGGTTTCCGAGATGCGCTTAGTGATGATTCCGGTTTTGATTCCCGCCGTGCGGGCCAGCATAATCGCGGTCCCGTCGTGCGCGTGGAATCCTTTAGCCTCGATCAGGTTGGAGCTCTGCAGCAGAAACCCGCCCTCCACCTTAGCCGGGACACCTTGGGTCGATCGGTCGATCGTGTTCGTTTGCGCGCTGGTTGGTGAGCCCGCCGGCGCGGGAAAGATCCAGATTTTGCCGTCGGTTAGAACGCCGTCTACGTCGAAGAGAATAAGTTTAATTTTGCGGGCACGGGCGGCGGCGGAAGGTTTAGGCATCCCCGCCGATTCTAGCATTCGGGCCGGGCGGTGTGGGGAAGCGGTAAGCGAACCGGCTGGGCATTTGGCCCTGCGAAAGTCCCCTCTGCCGCTATGGAAGCGGCGACCACGACTTGCATTCCATTACGCTGACCGGCAATGTCAGAGGAGGAACAGTTTTGAATCGGACCACGGCGTCCGAGGTCGAACAAAAGCTTCTTATGCCGGTGGCGCTGCTAGCGACGCAACCAGTCGTTTGCGGCCCTGCCACGTATGGCAGCCTCCGCGGGGAAACGAACTCTTGCCGGGCCTAAGGCGAACGTTTTACGAAACTGCAAATTCTCGTTACAATCTTTTATGCTCTCCGCCGTCTCCCCTTCGCTGGCTTGGGCGCACCCGCTAGTTCAGGAGTGGTTCACCGAGCGCTTCTCGACTCCAACCGAGCCGCAGGAGCAGGGGTGGCCTCACATCCTGGCCGGGCACACTACGCTGATCTCGTCGCCAACCGGGTCGGGAAAGACGCTAGCGGCTTTTCTGGCCTGCATTAATAAGCTGGTCTGCAAGGCTCTGGCAGGCGAACTTCGCGACCGTACTGAAGTCCTTTACGTGTCTCCATTGAAGGCGCTCGGCAACGACATCCAGAAGAATCTTGAAATTCCGCTGGGCGAGATTCTGCGGATGGCCGGGGAGCGCGGGCTGCTGATGCCGGAAATCAGAACGGCGGTTCGTACCGGCGACACTTTGATGAAGGACCGGCGGCTGATGTTGAAGCGGCCGCCGCACATTCTGGTCACCACTCCCGAGTCGCTCTACATTTTGCTGACGGCCGAGAAGAGTCGCGCCATCTTGCGCGACGTCGAGACCGTGATCGTCGATGAGATTCATGCCGTCGCCGACGACAAGCGCGGTGTGCATCTTGCACTCACACTCGAGCGCCTGGACGCGTTGACCGCGCGCCCGGCCGCTCGCATTGGGCTTTCGGCAACGCAGAAGCCGATCGAGGAGGTCGCGCGCTTTCTGGGCGGCAGTTCAGGCATCCAGAGTCCGCGACCGGAGCCGGTGATCGTTAACGTCGGCCATAAACGCAAGGTCGATCTCGGAGTTGAGGTTCCCTCTTCTGAACTGGGGCCGGTCGCCTCGAACGAAATGTGGGATGAGATCTATGAGCGCATGGTGCAACTGGTGAATACGCACCGGTCGACGCTGGTATTCGTCAATACGCGCAGGCTGGCGGAGCGCATCGCGCATCAACTTGGAGAGCGCCTCGGCGAAGAGAATGTGGCGGCGCATCACGGAAGTTTGTCGCGCAAGTTGCGGCTGGAGGCAGAACGCAAACTGAAAGACGGCGAGGTCAAGGTTCTGGTGGCTACGGCTTCGCTGGAACTTGGCATTGACGTGGGCACGGTCGACCTGGTCTGCCACATCAGTTCGCCGCGTTCGATTGCAGTTGCCTTACAGCGCGTGGGGCGGTCGGGGCACTGGCGGGGGGCGGTTCCCAAAGGAAGGTTCTTTGTCACCACGCGCGACGATCTGGCGGAATGCGCGGCCCTGGTGCGGGCGATTCGCCTCGGCGAACTTGACCGGCTGATTTTCCCGGAAGCTTCACTGGATGTGCTGGCGCAACAGATCGTGGCTTGCTGTGCCTCGGCGGGCAAAACGGCTGCTGACGATAAATCGGGTGACGCACCCAGCGATAACTCTGAACTTAAATCGAATAACGGCTGGGATGAGGGTGAGCTATTCGCGCTGGTCAAACGCGCTTATCCCTATCGCAATCTCACGCGTAAGGCTTTTGACGAAGTCCTGGTTATGCTTTCGGAAGGCATCGCCTCGCAGCGCGGACGCTATGGCGCTTATCTGCATCACGACCGCATGAACCGGCGGCTGCGAGCGCGGCGCGGGGCGCGGCTGGCGGCAATTACCAGCGGGGGCGCGATTCCTGACAATGCCCTGTTTACCGTCGTCGCTGAGCCGGACGGTGCCGCGGTTGGAACCGTCGATGAAGATTTTGCTGTTGAGAGCATGGCTGGAGATGTAATGCTGCTCGGCAATACTTCGTGGCGTATTCGGCGGGTTGAAGCAAGAACGTCGCGCATGCTGGTGGAAGATGCACACGGCGCGCCGCCCAGTGTACCTTTCTGGCGTGGAGAAGCTCCGGCGCGCACTTCGGAACTCTCGCAACAGCTTGGCGAATTGCGCAAAGAGATCAGCGACCGTCTGCCCGGCGTAGTGCCCGTGGAGGGATGGCGCAGTCTGCCGGTTGTCTCCAGGGCTGTAAGTTGGCTGCGCGAGGAATGTGGTCTTGATCTCGCCGGCGCCGAGCAACTGATTCAGTACACGCTCGAAGGGCGCGCGGTGCTGGGCGATGTGCCGACGCAAACGACAATCATCGCCGAGCGGTTTTTCGACGAGGGTGGCGGGATGCAGTTGATCATCCACGCACCCTTTGGCGGACGGATCAACAAGGCCTGGGGACTGGCTCTGCGGAAGCGCTTCTGCCGCGGCTTCAATTTTGAACTGCAAGCTGCCGCTACCGACAATGGACTGAACATCGCACTCGCCGAGCAGCACAGCTTTCCCTTGGCCGACGTTTTTCAATTCCTGCATTCCGAGACCATGCCGCCAATTCTGGAGCAGGCGGCGCTGGCTTCTCCGATCTTTGGAACGCGCTGGCGGTGGGATGCTACGCGCGCTCTGGCGCTGCTGCGCTTTCAGGGTGGGAAGAAAGTGCCGCCCCAGATTCAGCGCATTCGCTCTGACGATCTGCTGGCTTCGGTGTTTCCCGACGTGGCGGCGTGTGGGGAAAATATTGAAGGCGACATCAAGATTCCCGATCATCCGCTGGTACACGAGGTCATGAAAGACGTGCTCACCGAGGCGCTGGATATCGATGGGCTTCGCGAAGTCCTGCGGGGAATTGAAGACGGACGGATTCGTTGCCTCGCGGTAGACACTCCAGTGCCGTCGCAATTTTCGCATGAAATTCTGAGTGCGAATCCGTATGCCTACCTCGATGATGCTCCGCTCGAAGAGCGCCGGGCGCGTGCGGTAACGATGCGGCGTGTGTTGCCGGCTTCGGTGCTCGAGGAGGTGGGTGGGTTGGATCCTGCGGCGATCCGTCAAGTGCAGCAGGAGGCATGGCCCGACGTACGCGACTCCGATGAATTGCATGATGTTCTGCATACGCTGGTGATGGTGCCGGTGGAAAAACACTCTGAGCTGCCAGCTCCCGGTTCTCAGGAAAACCAACTGCGGCTCACCACGATATGGACAGGATTCTTCGAGCAATTGCAGTTTGATAATCGTGCCGTGGTGGCGGAGGCCGACGGCAAGCAATATTGGGTAGCCGCGGAGCGGGTCGAGTGGTTTCAGGCGCTGCATTGTGTGGCGACGGGGCATTGCCCCGTCCCAGCGGGGCAGAGCCCCGCCACCACACAAGCAGCTACATTTGATGACGCGTTGCTTTCGTCCGTGCAGGGATGGATTGCCCATCTCGGACCAACGACCGCCTCGGAAATCGGTGAGTTGCTGGGTTTGCCTACCTCTGAAATTGAGAAAACATTGCTTCGCATGGAGGCGTCGGGGGCTATTTTGCGCGGCAAATTTAGGCCTTCGGATTCACCAGTGAGTGGGCCCGAGACCGAATGGTGCGAGCGGCGTCTCCTGGCGCGCATACATCGGCTCACCGTTGCTACCTTGCGCAAACAGATTGCTCCAGTCACGGCCTCGCAGTTCATGAGCTGGCTGTTACGCTGGCAGCACCTGGCTCCGGGCACGCAGGTGCGGGGCGAGCACGGAACGCTGGAAGTGATCCGGCAGATGCAGGGGTTTGAAATTCCGGCTAGCGCTTGGGAGCGCTTTGTGCTCGGACGCAGAATCGCCGACTACGACCCGGCACATCTCGATCAGCTATGCCTTTCTGGCGTGGTCGGATGGGGGCGCTTATCGCCGCATCCGGCAACGCTTGAAATGCCGGGAAGCGATGAGAATGGGCGCGAGAACCGGCGGCGCGTGATTCCTACGCGGGTTGCTCCCATCGCATTTTTTGTGCGCGAAGATGCCGATTGGATGCGCCCGCATCATCCCGGAGCAAGCGATTCCACAACTTCATTCCTCAGTCCTGTCGCACAAGAGGTGCTCGAACTCTTGAAGCAACGTGGCGCTTTGTTTTTCCCAGACATGGTGCGAGCGACGGGAAGGCTTAAGGCTGAAATCGAAACCGGGTTGTGGGAGCTGGTGGCAGCGGGACTGGTGACAGCGGACGGATTTGAAAACCTGCGGGCACTGGTAACGCCGAAAGCTTCGTCTGGCAACGGATTGGGAAAAGGTATAGGAAAAGTGCGCCGGCCGCGGCACTCTCCGGGACGCTGGTCGCTGTTGCACACTGACGGTGCGGATCGCGATCGCAGTGTCGAATCCTGTTGCTGGATGCTGTTACGCCGCTACGGGGTCGTTTTCCGCGACCTGCTGGCGCGCGAGACGAATCTCCCGCGCTGGCGCGAATTGCAGATCGGCTACCGGCGGCTCGAAGATCGCGGTGAAGTTCGCGGCGGGCGATTTGTCGACGGCTTTGTGGGAGAGCAGTTCGCACTTCCAGTCGCGGTTGAATCGTTGCGCGCCCATCGCAAGCTCCCGCAAGGCACTGGGGGCGAGCGCGTTGTCATCGCGGCGGCCGATCCTTTGAACCTGGTCGGAATCATTGTTCCGGGCGAGCGCATTCCGGCGATTTCCGGGAGGAACGTTACGTTCCGTGATGGCGCGTGGGAAGCAGACGAGGTGCTGGCGGCATCCGGTTATTAGTCCACGACAGTTTTTCCTGCCGATCGATCTAAGCGCTGGCGGTTGAGCCAGCAGGCGTCCCCGGCTAACCGGACGGGCGAGACGCCCGTCCCTCCACCAACCCATGAACTTAGGGCAACTTCAGATTGAGCAGCACTTGCGGATTTAGATACTCTCCTTGCCAGCGCACGGCCAGGTGCAGATGCGGACCCGTCGCTCGCCCCGTGCCACCGCTCAGTCCGATAGGCTGACCCTTTGTCACGTCATCGCCGGCTTTTACCAGAAACTTCGAAAGATGCAGATAGAGCGTCAGCAGGCCCTGGCCGTGGTCGATGACTACGCAATTGCCTTCGAAGAATAGCGACTGCGCCAGGATGACCTTTCCCTTATTCACGGCTGCTACCGTGGTTCCGGTGGGTACCCGAAAATCCAGCCCCTGATGCGTACTTTCTACCGTTCCGTTGAAAATTCGCTGCACGCCAAACACATCCGAGATCGCGGCATCCACCGGAGGGTCAAACGAGCCCGTCCATTCTCGCGCCGGGCTGAGGGTTATGAGTGCCTCCGCCTTGATCTCTTTGTCCTGCTCGATCTGGCGCTGCTCTTCGGGACTGGGCGCAGTGTAACGCGCAGGAACCTTGAGTGGTATTCGGGGATAGCGCTGGCGTTCAACCGAAATTGGCTTTGCAAATGACAGTGCTTCTGAGGTTGCCCCCCGACCCGAGGTTTCGCCGTGAAGTTCAAGCGGGTAAGCTCCGGACTTGGTCTCCAGACTGACTCCGGCGAGCGCGAACCATGAATTGTGGATCGCATCGAAATTGAATTCGATTTCGTGGCCCAGCCAACTGCCCGTCAGCGTGCGGACTGACTTCGGCGCGGTGACGCGGAAGAGCACGGGCGATCCGTTGACGAGGCGCGCCGGTTGATGGGCAACACTAAAATTGCTGAGAATCGTGCGGGTAGCGCTCTGGGCCGATGAGTTCGCGGCTACCGTGAGCAGCACGAATACCATGAAACCAGGGAGGTGGATGCGCCGTTTACGCATAGACTTCTTAAGGCTAGCATTCCGGGAACGAACCATATGGTTTGTCATCGTTCTGGACGAACCAGACTTCCAACCATTAGAGTAAAGGTCGCTCGCAGGCTACACCCAAAAAGTGATGAAACGCGCCATCGTTATCGGGCTTGGAACAGTCGTCGGATTGCTGCTGGTCACTTATGCCGGCGACTATTGTTCCGTCCGATTTCAGATTCCTGGCGGACGGGAGCAATTCGGGCAGATACAGAGGAACGTTCTTTATGTCATCCACATGAAGGGCGGAAACATCCAGTACGAACCGGGGCCGCTCGAAACCGATACCTGCGTCCATTCACTTTTTCCCCATCTTGGCTGCAACCCGTGCTGGTATGTCAGCCGACATACCGACAAGCTGATCAATATTTAATCGAAGCGCCGGGCATGGTCAGGCAACCTCCGCGCGAATTGAGACGCCGGAGCTACGATTCTGACGCGGGTATCTCGCAAAAACGCTAGCCCTGCTCGGCCCTGACGGTGTAGGATTCGACCGCATAGGGAACGGAACGGTAAGGAGGCCGGATGAAACTTTCCGACAAGGTTGGATTAGTCTTGAAGAACAAAGTCGAGAGCAAGGTTCTGTCGGTGGCGCCAGAACAGTCCGTTTATGAAGCGATTGAGAAGATGGCGGAACACGGCATTGGCGCTTTGCTCGTCATCTCCGAAGAGCGACTGGTCGGGATCATGTCGGAACGTGATTATGCCCGCAAAGTAATCCTCAAGGGGCACTCCTCCAAGGAAACCAAGGTCCGTGAGATCATGACCAGCCCGGTGGTGTTCGTCAACCCGGAACACACCGTGGACGATTGCATGGCGATCATGACAAAGCATCATTTTCGACACCTGCCCGTCCTTCAGCATGATAGGGCTGTAGGCGTAGTCTCAATCGGCGACCTGGTGAAATGGATCATTTCTGGCCAGGCGCAAACAATTCAGGAATTGGAAGGCTACATTACGGGAAAATATCCCGGATAAATTTCCCTTCTCTGCCTTTGCCGCACGGTTCATCGAGCCTAACGGGCAGTCCATCCGAGGTCGATGTCAAGGGCCGCGCCGGTGATTCCTGAGGCGTTATCCGAACATAGATAGAGAGCGAGGGAGGCCACTTCTTCGGGCTCGAGTAACCGGCGGATGGCGGCCGGTTCGAGCATGATTTTTCCCACCACATCCTCGGCCGAAATGCCATGGCGCTTCGCCTGATCTTGGATTTGCCTTTCAACGAGAGGAGTTCGAACATACGCCGGACAAATCGCGTTCGACGTGATGTTGTGCTCCGCTACCTCCAAAGCCACGACCTTCGTTAGACCCAGAACACCGTGCTTCGCGGCTACGTAGGCGGATTTGAACGGTGAAGCAACCTTTCCGTGCAGGGAGGCGATATTGAGAACCCTGCCCCACTTCTGGCCGATCATGTGCGGCAAGGCATATTTGCAACAGAGAAAAGTGCCCGTCAACATAACGCCGATGAGGTAGTTCCAGCGGTCTTCCGGGAAATCGACGACCGGGGAGACATGCTGCAGTCCGGCGTTGTTGACGAGTATATCGAGGCGTCCGAACCTGTCGATGGCGGCGTCCACCAACCGGCGAACTTCGGAGGCGTCAGCAACATTGGTGGCGGCGAAGGCGCAGGACGGGCCCAGGGCTTCGAGGCTGAGCCGGGCACGTTCGCCGGCTCCGGGATCAACATCGGCGATCACACAGTTCGCGCCAGCCTCGGCCAATGATTTGGCGATGGCGTAGCCGATTCCACTTGCTGCGCCGGTTATGATGGCAACTTTTCCCCTCACAGAATGCCTCCTCGTATTCTGTTTACCAAAATTTCCTTGACATGATAACTCGAATCGGGGTAAAACCCTATGGCTCGCTATAAAGAGCGAGCGCTCGCTTTGGTTTCAGATGGGCGCGGAGTGATTGGGAATTGGATGCCCAAACTGCTGCACGGCACGGTCGAGAAAAACAAGCTCAAGATTGAGCAGGCGGCGCTGCAATTATTCACGCGAAAGGGATTCCACGGCACGACGGTTCGCGAGATTGCCAAGAAGGCGGGGATCTCGATGGGCAAGCTTTATATCTACTACGACACCAAAGAGGACATTTTTATTGCCCTGGCGAATCATCTCGGCCGAAAAATGGAGGTCATCCGCCAGAGAGACCTGATTCCCCTGATGGCGTCGCTCGATCCGGACTCTTTGCGGTCGCTGGCAAAGGCGATCGGGCGCGTAGTTTCTGAAAACCTCGACTACTGGCGGCTGATGTACATCGATGTAGTGGAGTTTCGCCATAAACATTTCATTCATAGCTTCCGGGAAATTGCCGGCGGACTGCGGACCTACGCTACCGCGGTCATTCGGGGATCGAAGGTCGCCTTCCCGGAGGGAGTGGACCCGTCGCTTGCTTACACGGCTATCTATCTGCAATTTTTCACTTACTTCCTGGCGGAAGAACTTTTTGGGGCAAAACGACACTTGGGCATGAGTGACGACGAGGCTATTGATCAACTCGTTCTTCTCTATACCGGGGGACGGGTTATATCAGGGCGGCGAAAATAGCCGCTGCAACGGGCACGGCACACGGCGGGATATACGGCTAGACACAAGGAGACGGTATGCGACTGCGACGGGCTGTTCCGCTTTTCAGTTTGGTAAGTTTTCTCTTGTTGGCCAGTCTGGCATTGGCGCAATCGCCGACGACAGGACAGATTACGGGCGTCGTGAAGGACGCGAGCGGAGCCGTTGTCGGCGGGGCGAAGGTGACCCTGACGAGCGCGGCGGGAGTGAAGCGCGCCACCTCGAGCGATGCCAGCGGGCATTATGCTTTTTCGCTGCTGCCTCCGGGCACCTACCGCGTGGAAATCGAAAAACCAGGGTTCAGCACAGCTACGGCGGGCGGTGTGCTCGTCCGCATTACAGAGACAACCCTTCAAGATATGCCCCTCGCGGTTGCCTCGCAGAAGGCGGTGGTTGACGTCCAGGCCGAGACACCGCTGTTGCAAACCGAGAGCCCGGCTCAGGGCACGGTCATCGAGCAGGAGCAGATCCGGCAACTCCCGCTGCCCACCAGAAATTTTTTCCAACTGTTGACGCTTACGCCAGGCACATCGGGGCCGGTGCAAAGCTCCTCCGAGTTGGGACGGGGCGCGGCTCCGATCTACGTCGACGGCATGCGCGCGACCTCGAACTCGGTGATCATCAACGGAACCGACGCGAATTCCATCGGCACCGGTTCCACGCCGAATCTGGCGGTACCCGCCACCGATACTCTGGATGAGTTCATCGTTCAAACCAGCCAGTACGACGCGTCCCAGGGTCGCGTGGCCGGCGGCGTCGTGGCGGCGGTTACGAAATCCGGGACCAATGCCCTCCACGGAAACGCCTACGAATTTCTCCGCAACACCGATCTTGATGCCAACAATTACTTCCTGAACCGTTCGGAAGTTCCGCGGCCGCAGTACCAACGCAACCAGTTTGGCGGCACTCTGGGCGGTCCGATGATCAAAGACCGGTTGTGGTTCTTTGTGTCGTATCAGGGAAGCCGCGAGCGCAATGGCACCTCGTTGTTAAATTCCATTGATACGGTACAAATTCCCGCCAACCTCACCAACGATCGATCGACGGCGGCGATTAATGCCTTGGCAGCGTCCTTCGGCGTTCCGGCATGTCCAGCCTTGCCGTCATGCTTGAGCCCCACCGCTCAATTTCTTCTGCAGGCAACATTGCCCAACGGCGCGTACGTACTCCCATCCGCACCAAGCAACTGTGTTCCAGTTGATGGTTTCTGTAGCACACCGGTCGTCGGTGTCTCGAAGTTCCGTGAAGACCAGTTCAACACCAATCTTGATTTCCAGGTGTCTTCGAAGAATCGTTTGTCGGGTAAGTTTTTTGCCGCGAACAATCCAGCGACACAGGCCCTGTTCAACTTGTTCGGACTCGCCAATGCCCTGCCCGTACCCGGCTTTGGCGGCACCGCGAATTTGAATCAAAGAGTGCTGGCGGTGGATGACACGTACATTATTTCGTCGCATGTGGTGAATAACGCCCACTTTGGCTTTGGATTCATCACGACCGGTTCTCAACCGCAAGAGCCATTCACCTCGGCGCAACTCGGAATCTCCTCGCCGCTCAGTAATCTGTTTCCCGGTATGCCGGAAATCTCTGTGGCCAATGAATTCGACCTGGGAGCCAGCCCCTTTGCGGATAATAGCGGCGTGGAAAAAACCTACACGGTGGGCGATACCGTTAGTTGGCAGAAAGGACGCCACAGCTTCAAGTTTGGCGGGGAATACAAGCATCACAGCCTGAATGAGACCTTCAATCTCTATACTCGCGGGCAGATGTTCTTCCTGGGATTTTCCGGTCAGCCTTTTACCGATTTTCTGGGCGGCTTTCTGGACACGGCAGGACTCACGATCATGGGATCTGGTGTTAACAACCGGGATGTTATTGCCCATGATTTGAACGGCTTTGCCAACGATGACTGGAAGCTAACAGATCGGTTAACGCTGACGCTGGGCGTCCGTTACGATTATTTTGGTCCCTTCACAGAATCGCAGGGGCGCTTTGTCGGCTTCGATCCGACTCAAATCGCCACTGTTCCCATACCTGCGGCGTACGGCGGCGGGGTAGCTATCACGGGCGGTTTCGTGCAGGCCTCCAACGCGACCCATCCCTTGCCGGGAATACCGCTCGTCCAGCCCTCTCTCGTAGCACCCGATAAGAACAACTTTGCGCCCCGGGTCGGATTTGCCTGGCAACCGTCCGGCTTCTCGAATCGCCTGGTGGTGCGCGGCGGCTACGGCATCTACTACGATCGGGCGAATTCTCGTCTCCTGAATAATCAAATCCTCGACTTCCCCTACTACACGCTTGCACAAGCACTCCTGCCCCCAATTTCCAGTCCTTTCATTCAGGTTCCACAGCCCAGTGCTTTTCCTCTCGCTTTCAACAACCCTGCACTGTTCCCGTTTGCCGCCGGGCCACCGGCCATCATGCCTCAGACACCAAGTCTTGCCAATCCGGTAACCGCTGCGCTTGTCTCCGCCAACGGAATCTATCCGGATCTCCACGATTTCCGCACCCCTTACATTCAACAATACAGCCTGGGCATTGAGAACGAGTTTGCCCACAACTGGCTGCTGAGCGTGACCTACGCGGGTTCAGCCGGACGCAAGATGTACCGGTTGGTCGATCTCAACCAGGCCGCCTATCCGCTACCGTTAACGCCTTACTACGTAGGCCAGTACACTCCCGGCCTATCGGATCTCGCAGTGCAGGGATTTGGTCTCCACACCATGCAGAGTTCGTCGAATTCGAGCTATAACTCACTCCGGGCGAGCGTAACTAAGCGATTCTCGCACGGGCTGCAATTCCTCGCCGCCTATACGTGGAGCCATTCGGCCGATGATTATTCCGGCGACCCAACGGGCACGAGCGACGTGACCGTCGTCCCTGGAAACCAGGCGCCCGGCATGCTGAATAATTATGCAGATTCCGACTACGACCGGCGTCATCGCTTTGTGTTCAGTGGAATTTATGATTTGCCAAAGTTCTATAACGGCGGATCGGGTTTTGCGCGGCAGGCGGTCAATGGATGGCAATTGGCGAGCATCGTTACGCTGCAGAGTGGTACACCCTTTTCGGTTCTGACCAATGACACCGCTTTCGTGCAAGCTCGCGCCAACTCCGTTCCCGGTTGCAATCCGAACATCGGCGGGAGCGTGCAATCGCGAATTCCAGAGTATTTCAATACCTCTTGTTTCTCAGCCGCAACTTTAAATTTTGGCGATACCGCCCGTAACATTCTGCGCGGCCCTGATCAGAAAAACGTCGACATTTCCATCGTCAAGTTCTTTCCCATCACCGAGCGGACACAACTTGAGTTCCGTTCGGAATTCTTCAATGCGTTCAACACTGTGGCCTACCAGAATCCGGATAACGTCATCGCATCCCCCGCCTACGGACAGGTGCAAGAGACGAGCACCGGCCCCCGCGTGATTCAGTTTGCCATGAAGGTCAATTTCTAGCATGCGCGGAGGCGCAGCAGCCGCACACTGATTACGACTGGAGCCCCGGACGCAGTATGATCGAGCAACGTCCGGTCGGAAGGTAAGTGATGATTCCGGAAAATACGCTCTCGCAAGGCTCTGTTAAAGTCACGCGGCATGCGCTCGGGCGCGTGCCGGGTGATGGAGTGGAACTGGCCTTCGGTTATTGGCCAGGCCGCTCGGCGCCGGTGGTTGCGCTGCATGGTCTCACGGCGTCGCACATGAACTTCATCGGCGTTGCCGAAAAGCTGGCGGGACGTTGCGCGGTCTTCGCGCCGGATCTACGCGGACGCGGCGATTCCGACAAACCGGCAGACGGTTATGGCTTCGCGCAGCACGCGCGCGATGTGGCGGCTGCGATGCGAGCCATGGGACTGGGGCCAAGCATCGTCGTTGGACACTCCATGGGCGCCTTCATCGCAACCGCGTTAGCTGCTCAGGAACCTGGCCTGGTTTCCGGCCTTGTCCTGATCGATGGAGGGTTGGTACCCAATACTCCTCTCGCCGATTCTTCCGGGCAAGGTGTTGCTGCCGCGCTCGCGCTACGCATCCAGCAATTGCGCCAGACTTATCCTTCGCGCCACGCTTATCGCGAGTTCTGGCGAACGCAGCCCCACTTCCCTGCCGAGGAATGGAATCGTTGGGTAGAAGCTTTCCTGGATTATGAGGTTGGCGGCGATTCGCCCGTGCAACCAAAAGCATTGGAAGCGGGAGTGATTGCCGACTTGCGGGAAGCCTTTCAGCCGGCTGCGATCAGTGCGCGACTCCAGTCCATCCATGTGCCGACGCTCCTGATCCGCGCCGAGTACGGTTTCATTCCCGGGCAGCCGCCGCTATTTCCCGATGCGCTTGCGGAGCAGTTTCGCGCGCAACTTCCCCACATCGAAGACCACAAGTTTGCCGGCACCACGCATTACACCATTGTGCTGGGCGAAGGCGCCGCTGCGAAAATCGCCGAACTCATTTGCAGCAGTAGTGCAGCGGAATGGCCGGTCTCGGTCTCCGGCTTCGACATAGACACCGCAAGGGGCTGCCGTGATGGCAGAAACAAAGCTGGCTGAATCAAGCTCACCTCCATCAGGATGGATTGCCGGAATGGCGCGAGCCGCCGGCGGTTCGCGCCATTTCAAACTCTGGGTGCCTGCCGCCCTGGAAGAACGCGCACGCCCACTCGTCGTGCTGTTGCACGGTTGCACTCACGGCGCGGAAGAGATGGCGGAGATCTCCGGGATGAATGAGATCGCGGACGCCAACCGATTCCTCGTGGTTTATCCGGAGCAGACCCGTGCGGCGAATCTGCTGAAATGCTGGCGATGGTTTCATTCCAAGCACCAGACGCGTGATGCCGGAGAACCTTCGATTCTGGCGGCCGTGGCTGACCAGGTTTGTTCTACCTACAACGTCGACCGAGATCGAGTTTATGTGGCGGGCGTTTCCGCCGGTGGAGCGATGGCTTCGATTCTGGCGGCCACTTATCCCGACATCTTCGCAGCGGTTGCGATATCGGCGGGCGCGGAATTCAAGGCTGCGACCAGTCTCTCCGAGGGACTGGAGGCGATGAGGCATGGCGGGCCGGATCCGGCAACGCAGGGGCAACTCGCTTTTGAGGCGATGCAGCCCGGCCTGGCGCGCAAGAACCGGCGCCGTATGCCGGCGATTGTATTTCACGGGACGGCGGATATCCGGGTGCATCCGGTGAACGCCGATCAGACGATTGCGCAATGGAGCAGGACGAATGCGTGCCTGGCGGCGGAGCGGGACGAGAGCGGATTTACCTTGAGTGAAAAAATCGTCGAGGGCAGAGCGCCGGCGAATGGGCAGGAGGGTTATGCCTACCAGAAGCATGTTTATTCTGAGAGCGACGGGCGTGTTTTGCTGGAAAAGTGGCTAGTGCAAGGGCTTGGTCATGCCTGGTCGGGGTCTCCTCGTCCCAACAAATACGGCGACCCGAATGGCCCGAACGCGAGCGCGGAGATCTGGCGTTTTTTCTCGGAAGCGGGCCCGCTGGCCTCGTTGCCAGACGATGCGGTCGCTGCCCGGGACTGATCTTCGTAGGAGATTTGGTGGACCTGGTCGGGATCGAACCGACGACCTCTTCCATGCCATTTAGCCCGTATTAAGAAATCCAACAACTTACAGCGCCCAGAGGACCGTCTTTTGGGTTTTTGTACCCGCAAAACAGGTAAGCATCACAGGTAAGAGGCGCAGGTTCACAACCGAATCCATCGGCAAGACCAAGCATGTGTTCAGTCGCCTGTTCAGCTTCGGCAGCGAAAACGAACTCATCGGCGCAAACCTCAACCCCGTGAAAGCCTGCAATACCAAGGGTGTCGGGCAGAAAAGCAAGCACAAGAAGATCGTGGTTCCACCCGAGATTGCGTGGAAGATCGCCATGAGCTTGTCGATCATGCATCGAACGCTGGTGCTGCTGGCGGCGGGTACCGGAATGCGTATGAGTGAACTGCTCGGACTTCGGTGGGGAGACATCGATTTTGCCAACAAGAAGATCACG
>Ga0074044_10001178_pt1 | contig 24024 bp, 18 predicted proteins | sample BogForMeECP23OM1_FD_94443 | JGI IMG/M metagenome (GOLD analysis project Ga0074044, IMG submission 94443) | Bog forest soil microbial communities from Calvert Island, British Columbia, Canada - Bog Forest MetaG ECP23OM1 | ecosystem: Environmental > Terrestrial > Soil > Wetlands ... | reverse complement strand
GACGACCATGATCAGGAAAGCCAGCAGCGATTCCGAGTTGTGAACCGAGGCCGAAGCGAACTGGCCGGTCTGCACGACGGCTTCGGTCAGCGAAACGAGATGAAACACCATGCCGAGGTAGGAGGCATGGAGCGCAATCTTACCGAGGATTTCCGAAGTGCGGGTCAGCGCCACCAGCGCATAGAGCAATCCCGCAGCGTAACAAACGAGCGCAACGCGCAGCCAGATCAGGGTCATCATTCCTGGGTGCTTCCGCAGGCCGGTGCAAACTCCCCACCCCCGCCTGGGTGATTATAGTTTGCCGGGCGGCTGGGTGCGGGGGAAACGTGCGCTGTCACAGGGGTCTGTGACGTGGGTCACAGGGGGCGAAGTGGAGCTGCGGGCGACGTTCCGATCCTGAAGAAGCCAAAGACAGATTTCGATGCCCCCGGGGAAACGTCGACTTTGCCTCGTTCAGCTTCCAAGTGCCCATATTTGGGCTGGCGAAGCTTACTCCCACTGCCACAAGGCACACGGCCAGAGTCATCACAGTCTTTTTTGTTTTCATGTCTCTCCTGATTGAGAAGCAGATTGAACAAATTTAGAGTGGCCATTCCATTTGGTGCGTGCGGCATGGAGCAACCCGCAATTCTCTTCCAATGTCGATTCTTTTTCCATTTCATCTGCGATCGAGGAAGGCCGATGGCACCTGCAAACCTACTCCACACCCAACGACGCCAGCGATTCTTCGAGTGACTGCAAGTCGATTTGCAGTTGTCGGCCGTTCGCCTGCATGTCTTCCACTTCGTCGAAGGCGCGGAACAGACGCATCTTGACAGCGGCGTACTGCTCGGAATCGGCGAGGGGGCGTCCGTGGGACTCGGCCCAGGCGGCCACGACCTGGTGCGGGAGGAAAATACTCACCGCGTAGGTCAGCTTGCGGTCGGAGGTGACGTCGAAGATGTACTCATTGGCATCAGACTCATGGGCGTTGGATGTCGCGGCGAGACGCTTTCCGACGAAGTAGTACTGGTAAACGTAGCCCTGCGATCCGGTGTAGGCTTTTAGGCGACGGATGGTCATGGGGGTAGCTAGTCGTTGGTCGTCAGTCGTTGGTCGTTCGCGATTCCCCTGTTCGTAAATGTCCTCGAGCCAATTGCGGCCATGTTGGCCTCTAACTCTGCGGGATTTTCCAGAGTTTGCCCTCGCCCAGACTTCGCGAACGACCAACGGACGACCAACGACTTCCGCTTTCCGTTAGATCTTCGCCTCTCGCAGACGTTTGACTGCCGTCTCGGAGGTGACAGGAGAATAATAAATCTCTTTGAAAGTGTATGACCTTGCCTTGGCCTCAAGAACGGGCAAAATTTCGATGTGCCAGTGATAGTCGTCATCGAGGGTTTTCCAATATCCGAGTGTTGCCGAAGGATGTTGGCTGTTGGGCGACGTGTGGAGCACGAGGTGGAAGCTTTCCGTGACGGTCCGGATGCGTTGCAGGGTGCGCTGCAGGAGCGCGGCGAGATCGGTCGCGCTGCCCACGCGCGATGAACTAGTGCGCTCAAAGGAAGATTCATGGCTGCGGGGCATAATCCAGGTTTCGTACGGGACGCGCGGAGCATAGGGGCAGAAGGCCACGTAGTCTCCGCGAACTTCGACGATGCGCAGACCCTGCCGTTCCTCCTGCGCCAGAATGTCGCAGAAGACGCAACGCTCTTTGGTCTCGAAATAGTCGCGTCCGGCGCGGAGCTCATAGAGGACACGGCGGGGCACGAACGTGGTTGCGGTGAGCTGGGATGTGGGGTGCTCGAATTCCTGTCCGGCTCCCGGGCCGTGATTCTTGAAGATGCTGATGTACTTGAGCCGGCTGTCGCGCTTCAAATCCTGAATTCGCAGTGCGGCCAGGCGCAGAAACTGTTCGACTTCGACGTCGCGGGCCTTCCAGAGATTGCCGTCGTGGCGGGGATTCTCGATCAGAACTTCGTGAGCCCCAACCGATCCCATGCGGTCGTAAAGACCATCGCCGCGGCGGGTCGGCTCGCCTTCAATGTGGTAGAGCGCGTGCGGATGGACGACGGAGCGCGCCGACCAGGCGCTGCCATCCACTCCGGGCAGATTGGCGATGACCTGGACGGGCTCGGCGGACGGACCGCAAAATCGGCAGGGTTCCGAACGCGGAGTGGGTTCGATGACATCGTCACCAGTGATCACCCAGGAACGGGTGATGGGATCTTTGCGGAGTTCCATGGGGTAAGGAGAACAAAAGAATTTGTAATTTGCAATTGGTGATTTGTAATTTGGACGCCTTCCGCTCGTGAGCCCATCATTTTGTGTCGAGCGGTCCAACCGCGAATTGCAAATAACCAAGTTACCGATTACAAATTACCAATTGCCCTATGTCTGAACCCTCAACGCCGCTGATGCGGCAGTATGCCGCCATCAAGAAAGAGCATCCCGACGCTCTGCTGTTCTTCCGACTGGGGGACTTCTACGAGCTTTTTTTCGACGACGCGGTGCTGGCCGCGCGCGAGTTGCAGATCACGCTGACTTCGCGCAATAAAGAAAAGGGAGTGGCCATCCCCATGTGTGGCGTGCCTTACCACGCCGCCGAGGGCTACATCTCAAAACTGATCCGGCGCGGGTTCAAGGTCGCGGTCTGCGAGCAGGTGCAGGTGAAAGACCCGCGCCTGGCGAAGACACTGGTGCGGCGCGAGGTGACGCGCGTTGTCACGCCGGGCACGGCGGCGGATTCGTCGCTGAACGCGGAGGAGAACAACTTCCTGGCGGCGGTGGCAACGGTCGGAGATCGCGTAGGTTTTGCGGCGCTGGATCTTTCGACGGGCGAGTTTCGAGCGACGGAGTTTGGGGGAGAGTTGGCTGGACGCCGCATTCAAGAAGAACTTGAACAATTGCGGCCAAAAGAAATGCTGTATGGGTCTTCGGCACCTCTGCTGGAGCGGGTTGTCGGGGTCCAGTTGCGGAGCTTCGCTCCGCCGGACGGGCGAGTCACCGGTCCCCACACAGACGCCCGTCCCTCCACCGGCACAGCGCCTGTCGCTCGGGTTTCCGGCTCTGGCTGGGCTGAGACTCCTTTGGACGACTGGATCTTTGCTCCCGACCACGCGATTCCGCTCCTGGAGAATCACTTTGGCGTACTTTCGCTCGAGGGCTTCGGGTTGGCTGGCAAACGGGCGGCGGCTTCGGCGGCGGGAGCGATTCTGTATTACATCCGGTCAACGCAGCGTGGCACGCTCGACCACGTCGACCGCATCGGCTTCTACGAGCGGCAGAATTGCCTGGTGCTCGATGCGGTGACGGTGCGCAACCTGGAGCTGATCGAACCGTTATTTGCGGGAACCGATGCTGGCGTGACTCTGTTCCGCTGCCTGGATGCGACCGTAACGCCGATGGGCAAGCGGCTGCTGCGCACGTGGATGCTGCGTCCGTCTTTGGATCGGGCCGAGATCGAAGGCAGGCTGGATTCCGTTGAAGTGCAGGTAAAAGATACGGTGCGGCGCGAAGAATTGCGGCGGTCGCTGGACGGAATTCTTGACCTTGAACGTCTGCTGAGCCGGGTCACGCTGGAAACAGCGAATCCACGAGACGTGCTGGCGCTGGCGGCTTCGCTCGGACGAATTCCCGAGGTGCGAGCGGTGTTGGCTGGTTTGTCTGAGTCACGACTGTCTGCGTCGCGGCTGGCCACGCTGCACGGCGTGATCGACGAACTGGGCGATCTGCGGGAGAAGATCGACGGCACGCTGGTTCCGGAGCCGCCGCTCACGGTGAGCGATGGCGGAGTGATCGCCGCTGGCGTCGACAAAGATCTGGACGAAGTGCGCGACCTGAGCCGCAACTCGAAGCAGTACCTGGCGCAAGTGGAGCAGCGCGAACGCGAGCGGACGGGGATTGGCTCGCTCAAGGTAAAGTTCAATTCCATTTTTGGCTACTACATTGAGATTTCTAAGGCGAACCTGCACCTGTCGCCCGCCGACTACGAACGCAAGCAGACGCTGGTGAATGCCGAGCGTTTCACGACTCCGGAGCTGAAAGAGTATGAGTCCAAGATTCTCGACGCCCAGGAGAAGATCGTCGAAATCGAGCGGCGGCTGTTTGCCGACTTGCGTTCCGCCATTGCGGCTGAGGCCAAGCGCATCCGGCAAACCGCGCTGGCACTGGCGGAAGTGGATGTGCTCGGCTGCCTGGCTCACATAGCGGCGCTGCGGAATTACTGTCGGCCACGGGTTGATGAAGCTGAGAAGGCCGAGGACGTCCTTGATCTGGAAATTGTCAAAGGTCGTCATCCGGTGATCGAACTGCAGGAACTGGCGGCGGGAAGCGAGCGCTTCGTCCCGAACGATCTGTTTCTGGATGCCTCGACGCACAATATCGTGGTGCTGACAGGGCCGAACATGGGCGGCAAGAGCACGTATCTGCGGCAGGCGGCGCTGATCGTGATCATGGCGCAGATGGGCTCGTTTGTTCCCGCGCGGGCCGTGCGGCTGGGCATTGTGGACCGCGTGTTCACGCGCATTGGCGCGAGCGACAATCTCGCCCGGGGGCGGTCCACGTTTATGGTCGAGATGACGGAGACGGCCGCGATTCTGCACACGGCGACGGCGCGCTCCTTGATCTTGTTAGATGAAGTCGGGCGCGGCACTTCCACCTATGACGGGCTGGCGATCGCGTGGGCGGCCATCGAGTATCTGCATGCGCGCGTGCGCGCCAAGACTTTGTTTGCCACACACTACTTTGAGCTGACCGAATTGGCGGAGCAATTGAGTGGAGTGAAAAACTATCACGTGTCCGTCAAAGAAACCGGCGGAAGCGTTGTTTTTCTGCGCCGCGTCGAACCGGGCGCGGCCGACCGCAGCTACGGAATCGAAGTCGCGAAGCTGGCGGGATTGCCGAACGAAGTCGTGGTGCGTGCGCGGGAGGTACTGGCAGAGCATGAATCGTCCGAGCACCGGCTTTCGGGGCATCTGACACCGGGAGCAGAACCTGAGCGTCCAACGCAGCTGACAATCTTTACTCCGCTCTCGCAGCCCGTGCTGGAAAAACTACGCGAAGTAGATTTGAACCGGCTAACACCCTTAGACGCGCTAAACTTGCTGGCAGAGTTGAAGAAAGAAATCTAACCGCCGAAAACGCGGAGTACGCTGGGAAGAACCGGAAGATCAGCATCTTGACCCGTACTTAGTCAAAAACAAAAATGCGCGACTTGACACGGGATATCGGCCAACTCCTAATCATCGGCTTCGACGGGACCAAGATGTCTCCCCGCCTCGCTTCCCTGCTCACGACGATTCAGCCGGCGGGGCTGATCCTGTTTGCCCGCAACATCACCGGAGCCGCGCAGACACACACTCTTCTGCGGGAATGCCAGAAACGCGTTGCTACGCCGCTTTTCACTTGCGTGGACCTCGAAGGCGGCACCGTGGACCGCTTCCGCAACGTGATTGGCGCGGCGCCTTCTGCGGCAGAGGTTTTTGCCACGGGCAGCCGCGCGCTTTTTCGCAAGCATGGGCGCGTGATCGGCGAAAATTGCCGAGCGCTTGGATTCAACGTGGATTTTGCCCCGGTGCTCGACTTGGCCTGCGAGGCTTCGCGGTCGGTGATGAGTTCGCGGGCAGTTTCAGACGATCCGAAGCAGGTGGTTGCCTACGCGCGCGAGTTTCTGCGCGGCCTAGCCGATGCCGGCGTGCTCGGTTGCGGCAAACACTTCCCCGGACTGGGCGAGGCCACGCTCGATACGCATCATGAACTCCCCAGCGTGGAAAAGCCGCTCCGTGAATTGTGGGACGAGGATCTGGTTCCTTATCGTTTGCTGCGGCGCGAATTGTCGTTCGTTATGGTTTCACACGCGGCGTTTCCGGCGGTGACGAAGCAGCGGACCAATGAGGGGACTCCGGCATCGCTCTCCAAGAGGTGGGTCACCGACATTCTGCGCAAGAAGATTGGCTACCGGGGCCTGATCTGTTCCGACGATCTGGAGATGGGCGCCGTGCTGGCGGCGGGCCCGATCGAACAGGCGATGATCGGGCACATCCGCGCCGGGGGCGATCTTGGACTGATCTGCCATCGGGAAGATTTCATTCTGCGGGCGCACCAGGCCATGATCCGCGAAGCTGAGCGCGACGGCAGATTTGCCCGCCGCGTGCGGGAATCGGCAGGGCGCGTGCTGGCGTTTAAAGAGAGGTCGTTTTTAAACAAATTACGGGCTGGTCGCCGAACTCCCCCTCCCACTTCCGCACGAGTCGAGAAGCTGACGCGGCAGCTCTGGGAGTTCGGCGAGGAGATCCGGCTGGCTACGTTCGCTCGCGAGGAACGCGCATGAGCATGATCGTTGCCGGCGTGATGAGCGGCACATCGGCGGACGGCATCAATGTGGCGCTGGTGCGGCTGTCAGCCGACACCGGACGGGCGAGGCGCCCGTCCCGACACAAACACCAACACTTAGATTTCACACTTCTTGCTCACGCTGAGTATCCGTTCCCTGCCCCGATTCGACGCGCAATTTTAGAGATGATGAATGCCGAATTGGCCCACGTTGCGGATCTCGCCCGGCTGAACTTTCTTCTGGGCGAACTGTACGCGGAGGCGGTGGCGAAGACAGCGCGCAAGCATCGCGCGAAGCTTGACCTGGTGGGCTGCCATGGACAGACGCTGTATCACCAGGGAACGACGGAGCGATTTCTCGGGCGACGATTAGCGGTGACTTGGCAAACGGGCGAAGGCGCGGTGATTGCCGCGCGGCTGGGTGTGCCGGTGGTATCTGATTTTCGTCCAGCGGATATCGCGGCGGGGGGGGAAGGCGCGCCGCTGGTGCCGTTTCTCGACTATCTTTTGTATCGCGATCGTCATCGCAATCGGCGGGTGGCGCAGAACCTCATTGCGCAGAACATTGGCGGAATTGCGAATCTGACGGCGATTCCGGCGGGAGCGTCGCTACGTCAGGTGGTTGCTTTTGACACCGGGCCCGGCAACATGGTGATTGATGCGGTGATGGAAGAGCTTTTCGCACGGCGCTATGATCGCGATGGCAAAGTGGCGGCCTCGGGGCGCGTGCTGGATGGTGTGATTGCACAGTTGTTGCGCGCGCACTTTTTCCGGCAGAAGCCTCCGCGGACAGCGGGTCGCGAGGAATTCGGCCGAGAATACGTGGGCCGATTTCTTCAGATCTGCCGCGGCGCCAGCAAGGCTGACGTGGTGGCGACGGCCACGGCATTGACGGCGCGATCGATTGCGGATGCAGTGCAGCGATTCGTCGTGCCGCGATTCGTGATTTCGAGAGCCGCTCTTCCGCGAACTTCCGTGCGCCGCAAGCACGAAATGATCGTCTCGGGCGGAGGCGCGAAGAATCCGACGCTGCTGGCCATGTTGCGCGATGAAATCGCACCCTTGGGGATCGGACTGCATTTCTCGGACGAGTTCGGCCTTCCGGCAGAAGCGAAGGAGGCAGTCGCTTTTGCCCTGCTCGCGCATGAGACGTGGTATCGGAGGCCAAGCAATGTGCCGTCGGCTACGGGAGCGAAGCGGGCGGCGATCCTCGGAAAGATCTCGTATGCGTGAGGCGGGCAGTGCCGGCGCGAGCGAAAAGCAGGTCCTTCCCCTTCTGCTTGCTCAGGGTCAGGATGACAAAACTTTCCATAGGGCACTTCTTTTCAGGATGACAATTCTCTTGGGAGTGGTTAGCGGCTGGGTGCTGCCTCTCCTCTCCTGCTCACAAGCTCCCGATCCCAACACTCTGGTAATGATCATTGAAAGCAGCCCAACGAATCTCGACCCGCGGGTGGGGATTGATGCGCAATCGGAGCGCATTGGCGAACTCCTCTTTGATGCGCTGCTGACCCGCGACGAGCACCTAAGTGTTCAGCCCGGCCTGGCGGAGCGTTGGGAGATTCCGGACCCGTTGACCTACATCTTCCACCTGCATCGCGGCGTAACGTTTCACGATGGGCGGCCGCTTACCTCCCGCGACGTTAAATGGACGTTCGACTCCCTGCTGGAGGGAAAGATTCGCAGTACGAAGTCGGCGGCATACCGTTTCGTGGATCACATCGAGGCGCTCGACGAGTTCACCGTGGTGTTTCATCTGAAGGAGCCGAACGCGACCTTGCTCTGGAATCTCTCGGAGGGAGCGATCGGCATCGTGCCCTACGGAACGCTCGAGGAGATCACGCGGAATCCGATGGGCTCGGGACCGTTCAAGTTTGTCAGCGCCGAGCAAGACAAGGAGATCATGGTCGAGCGCAACGACAACTACTGGGGTGCAAAGGCGCGCCTGGCCAGGGTACGCTTCACCGTTGTGCCCGACGCGACGACACGGGCGCTTGAATTGCGCAAGGGCAGCGCCGATGCCGCGATCAATGCACTTACTTCCGACACCATCGTGGCGCTGGAGCGCGAGCCGAATTTACAGGTTGAGCGCGCTCCGGGGACGGTGCTTTCCTATCTCGCGTTTAACCTGCGCGATCCGACATTGCAGGACGTGCGGGTTCGCCAGGCGATCGCGTATGCCATCGACCGCGGTCCTCTTCTCGAATACATCTGGCGCGGCTTCGCGCAACCGGCTCTGAGTGTGCTCCCTCCGCAAAGCTGGGCTTATGACCCGGACGTGCCGGCCTACCCACACAATCCAGAGAAAGCCCGCCAGATGCTCGATGCCGCCGGCTACCGGGCTCGCGGCGGCGTTCGCTTTCACCTGACAATGAAAACATCTACGGAGGAGTCCACTCGGTTGCTGGCGGCTGTGTTGCAGCAACAATTGCGGGATGTGGGCATTGCGCTCGACATCCGCACGTTTGAGTTCGCCACATTTTTTGCCGACGTTACGAGCGGTGCTTTCCAACTCTATTCTTTGCGCTGGATCGGCGGCAACGAAGACCCGGATATTTTTGAGTATTCTTTTCACTCCAACCGATTCCCGCCCAACGGCGCCAACCGCGGTTTCTATTCCAATCCTCGTATCGATTCCCTGATCAATGAGGCGCGCCGCCAGACCGACCAGAATGTCCGCAAGCGGCTATACGCTGAAGTTCAGGAAGTGCTGGCGCAAGATGTTCCGTATATAGACCTGTGGTATTTCGATAACGTGCTCGTGCACACGCGGCGCGTGCGCAACGTGACCCTGAATCCGTCGGGGAATTACGACTTTCTGAAGACGGCGGAGATGAGTACCCCGTAGCCAGTTGCCAGTGCACGAAACATCCGCAATTTTCAGCGTGTTACCATCATCTCTTGAAAATTCTTTTTATCGGTGACATTTTTGGCCGCCCCGGGCGGACGATCGTCAAAGATCGCCTGCCTGAACTGCGCAAGCAGTACGCCGCGGATCTGGTCATTGCCAACTGTGAAAATGCCGCGGCTGGGTTCGGAATCACGCCTCCGCTGGCGGAAGAGCTTTTCGATCTGGGCATCGACGTGATGACCACCGGAAATCACGTCTGGGACAAACGCGAGATCATCGAATACTTCCACATGGCGGACGGCAACCCGCACAGTCCGGCACGCCGGTTGTTGCGGCCGGCAAATTTTCCGCAGAACCTGCCCGGTTGGGGAGTGTACGAAGGCCAAAAAAACGGCGCCGGTTATGCCGTCGTGAACCTTCAGGGACGTGTGTTCATGGGATCAAGCGGCGATCCCTTTCGCTATGCCGATCGGCTTCTGGAACAGGTCAAATCGAAAATTGTGTTAGTGGATTTCCATGCCGAAGCCACTTCCGAAAAAATCGCCTTCGGATGGTATCTCGACGGGCGCGTCACTGCCGTCGTGGGCACGCACACGCACATTCCCACCGCGGATGAAACCGTCCTGCCGAAGGGCACTGCCTACATCACTGACGTCGGCATGACCGGGCCGTACGACAGCGTCATTGGGGTGAAGAAAGAATTAGTGATTGAGAAGTTTCTCAGCGGGATGCCAGCGCGCTTCGAAGCGGCCAACGGCGACGTCCGACTGTGCGCCGTGCTGGTCGAGTGCGATGACCGGACAGGGCGCGCCACTCGGATGGAGCGGTTGATGTTGCGGTGAACCTGTTTTCCCTCCCGTTACGGCCGTAGTTCCCAAGCCAGGATTTAGCTTGCAAGACAGCAGCAGCCAGGCATTCTATAGTAAGTAATATGCGATGGCTGCCAGCAGGCATTGTTTTGTTGCTTGCCGGAATGTGTCTGGCCACAGACACTCCCCCGGCCGCTGCGCCATCACTCTGCTCCAATTCCTCCGGCGCGCCCAAGTGCCAGGGTCCGGTCAAAGACCTGAAAGCCGCCCGCCAAGCTTTCGCGCGCGGGCTGAAACTCGAGAAATCGAAGAACCTGGACGAAGCTTTTTACGAATTTGAAGAAGCGTCTCGCCTGGTCCCGCAAAACGTGGAGTACCTGACCGCGCGGGAGATTACGCGGCAACATCTGGCCGGGATGCATCTGGAACGCGGAAACAGCGACCTGCTCGGTGGCCGGCAAATAGAGGCGCTGGCGGAATTTCGAACCGCCCTGAACCTCGATCCGCAGAACGAATTCGCCCAGCAACGAATAAGCGACGCCCTGGGGCCCGTGCCGGTGAACGCTGCAAGCCCGCCGCGAGTGGTCGCCAGCGCCGACACGATCACCGCTAAACCCATCGACGGGCCCCATGACATCCACTACCGAGGCGATTCGCGTGGGCTGCTCAACGTAGTCGCTGCGAGCTATGGGCTGACGGTGATCTTTGACGATACCTTCCCCAGCCGCCGCGTACGATTCGATATTGAGAATGCCAATTTCGCAACCGTCATGCAGGCGGCCTCCGCAGTCACGAAGAGCTTCAGCGTGGCACTGGAAGACACCGTTCTTTTTGCTTCCGCTGACACCCCCGACAACCACCGCTCCTACGACCGCATGGGCATGCGCTCGTTCTACATCTCGGGCGGCGATCCTGCCAAGGATTTGAACGACCTGATGACCTCTTTGCGGACGCTCTTTGAGTTCAAGTTCGTGAGCCTCAACGCCGGGTCGAGCACGATCACGGTGCGCGGGCCGCAGACGGCACTGGAAGCCGCAACCCAGTTTCTCGGACAGTTCAATAGCCCCCGTCCGGAAGTCATGCTCGATCTGAAAGTCTTCCAGGTGAGCCACACCTATATGCGTACGATCGGGCTGCACGTCCCGGATAGTTTCAATCTTTTCAATATTCCGGTGGCCGCACTCGCGGCTCTTGGCGGACAAAACATTCAGAGCCTGATCAACCAACTGATTTCCTCTGGCGGTATTAACCAAGCCGGCAATCAGACCATTTCCGCCCTGCTCGCGCAATTGCAAAGCCAGCAGAATTCGATTTTTAGCCAGCCGCTCGCGACCTTTGGCGGCGGGAAAACGCTGATGGGGCTTAGCCTGGGTCAGTTGTCCGCGACATTTTCCATGAATGAGAGTTCCGTCCGGGAGCTCAATCACGTCCACCTGCGGGCCTCGCAGGAAAAAGACGCCACTTTCAAGCTGGGAGAACGATATCCCATCCTCAATGCCAGCTTTGCGCCGATTTATAACAGTGCCGCCATCGCGCAGGTCGTCGGGAATCAGTCGTTCACTGCGCCCTTTCCTTCCGTCAACTATGAGGACATCGGACTTACGCTCAAGGCGAAGCCGCTGGTTCACAACAATTCAGACGTAGCGCTCGAGCTGGAGATTCAATTCCGCAGTTTGGGAAGCACAAGCACAAATGGTATTCCTGAGATTTTGAACCGCGAGTACAAGGGAGGAATCCTGCTGAAGGAAGGGGAACCGGCGGTTGTGGCGGGAATGGTCACTCAGTCCGATGAAAAGACTCTGAGCGGTCTGCCGCTGTTCTCCAAGATCCCGGTCTTCGGCCTCCTCACCTCACAGCAATCCAAACAAGAGGAGAACGATGAGCTCCTGATCCTGATCACACCGTACGTCATCCGGAGCCCGGAGCGCACCGAAGCGCCGGAAATCTGGATGGGGAAATAAGAAATCGGATCCAAACCTTAAACCCAAGGGCTCTTGATCTTGATGGCCCGATGACCCGATCTCATTTATCGCCTTTTTCCTGGCTTGCCTGGAAGTCCGCAATCTTCTTCAACAGATCGACGGGCACGCCGCCGGGCACGCTGCGTCCATTGATGAACAGAGTCGGCGTGGCACTGACGCCAACTGACTTTCCCAGCGCAACGGAGGCTTCGATTCTGGCTTTCGTATCCGGCTTGGCTGCGCAGGCGGCGATCTCGTCGGCATTCGCGCCCGATGCGGTCGCGATGGCTTTCAGCTTTTCGCCGGCGTTGGCCTCGGTGATATTGGCCTGCTCGTCAAACGTCTTCTGGATAAACTTCCAGACTGCATCATTCGAAGCGCGCCCTATGCAATCGAGATAGCCGGCGGCTTTCTCCGCCCAATCGTGGGCGGGCAGCGGAAAATTCTGAAAAACAAAGTGGGCCTCGGGTTCCTGCGCGAGTAGTTGATCAATCGCGGGCGCGGCCTTCGCACAGTGCGGGCACTGCATATCGCTGAATTCGACAATCGTCACCGGAGCCTTTGCCGGTCCCTTGGCGGGGCCGTTCACCCCTTTTTCCAGCTTGGCACGGGCATCGTCAAAGGGCTTCGCACCGAAGGGCAGGATGTCGCCCGAAATTGCATGCTTGCCATCACCGCTGACCAGCAACCGATTCTGGTTCGAGCCCTGCGGGTTGGTGATCACCAGCGAGACCTCCGCCAGTCCCGGTACCTCGGAGGGACGAATATCAGTTACCTTCCACGTCACCGTAGGATCGTAGCCAAACATTTGGAACAGGAACGAGTCGACCGTGTCTTCGGTGGGCAGAACCGCCGAGCTTCCCCCGGCGGGTGAAACGGCCGCTGGTTTGGCTGGTGACTTTGCCGTAGGAGCAGATTGGGTTTGAGCGATGGCGATGCCGGACAACAGAAGAGCAGCGAACAGTGTGCGATGCATGCTTGTCATATTTTGAAATTCGATTGGAATCGATTGTTACAAAAAGCGGCTAAGTTGTCATTTCCGAAGCTTTGCCAGTGGAGAACTGAGCGCCCCGCCCGGCCGCCGAACTGCCGGACGGGCGAGGCGCCCGTCCCTCCACCGAATATCTCATCAGGCGGTCACGGTGCTAAACCTCCGACTTGGCCGCGATTGGGAATCTCCGCCCGTAGCCGAACGCCTTGGCGGAGATCTTGATTCCGGGTGCCGCTTGTTGCCGCTTGTACTCGCTGCGCTCCACCATGCGAATCACCCGCCGCACCAGATCAGGATCGAAATTGTGAACGCGGGCAATCTGTTCGGCCGAGCACGATTCCTCGACGTAGTCTTCGAGAATCGCGTCGAGCACGTCGTAGGGCGGGAGTGAGTCCGAATCTTTCTGATCGGGGCGCAATTCGGCGGACGGCGGCTTCTCTATGGTCGCGTCCGGAATTACTTTGCGCCGCGAGTTCACGTAAGCGCTCAAGCGGTACACCAATGTTTTCGGCACATCCGAGATCACCGCCAGTCCACCCACCATATCGCCGTAAAGAGTGCAATAGCCGACAGCCAATTCGCTCTTGTTGCCCGTCGAAAGCACGAGCGCACCGAACTTGTTCGACAGGGACATCAGCAGCAATCCGCGGGCGCGGGACTGAATATTTTCTTCGGTGACGTCTTGCGGCATCCTGTCAAACACTGGCGCAAGCGTCTGGCGCGCGGCCTCGTAGATTTCTTGGATGGAGAGCAGTTCGAAGCGAATCTTCAGGTTCCCAGCCAGTTCCCGCGCGTCGTCAATTGAACCTCGCGAGGAGTACGGTCCGGGCATGCCGACTCCGATTACGTTCACGGAGCCGAGCGCATCGGTCGCAATCGACGCGGTGAGCGCGGAATCAATGCCGCCGCTGAGTCCGACGATCGCCCGCTCGAAGCCGCATTTGTGGACGTAGTCTCGCGTGCCCAGAACCAGAGCCTCATACGCGCTGGCTTCTTCACCCACAACCTGTGGGTGCATGTCTCCGGTGAGCTTCTGGGAATCGAAATAGATCAGGTCCTCCTCGAACGACTTCGCTTGGGCGATCACCTGTCCGTCGGGCGCAATCACCAGACTCGATCCGTCGAAGACCAGGCTGTCGTTGCCCCCGACCTGATTGACCATCGCGACCGGCACTTTCTGATTCTGCGCGATGGCCGCCAGCATGTCGCGGCGCAGTTCGCGCTTGCCCAGCCAAAACGGCGAGGCGGAAATGTTGAGCACGAAGTTGCCGCCGGCTCGGACCAGTTCTTCGACCGGGTCGACGCGATACAAACGCTGGTTCCAGAAGCGCTTGTCGTTCCAGGCATCCTCACAGATGGTCAAAGCCATCTGCTTGCCGCAAAAGCTGAACAGTTGCTGGCTCTTGGCGGGAGCGAAGTTGCGCATTTCGTCGAAGACGTCATAGGTGGGCAGCAGCATTTTCGACTGGATGAAGTCGACGCGCCCTTCGCGCAGTAGGGCGGCGGAGTTCATTGCCTTTTTGCCCGAGTCCGCTTCGGCCGGAGTCACCGTCCCACAGATCACGGCAACGCCCTGCGTTTCGGCGGCGATCCTCTCGACGGTGGCGCGACTGCGCGCCACAAACGACGGCCTCTCGACCAGATCGCGCGGCGGGTAACCGGAGACGGCGAGTTCCGGAAACAGGATCAGGCCAGCGCCAGCACTCCGCGCCTGAAGCGCAAACTGGATGATCTTGGCAGCGTTGCCGGAAAAATCCCCCACAGTGGGGTTGATCTGGCCCAGGGCAATCTTCACACTCTTAGTGTAGAGGGTCGAGGCGTGGAAGGTCGAGGATTTGGAGCCGAAGCCCGGCTGACGGGCGAGACGCGCGTCCCTCCACCGTGGAACTCATCACGCGGTCACAGTACTAGTTGGGGGCCTGGGCTGGTCGATGGAGGCGCGCCCATCGGTGGCATGCTGGAGGGGTTTTCAGGATGGGACTCCGGCATTTGTTCTCCTGGACGCCTCAACGTGGGCGCGGTCGCTGGGCGATCTTCCTGCTTCTTGGCAACGGTTGGCGCACCCAGATCGACTTCCTTTTCGATGCGCACGGTTTTCTGGCCATCCACCTTCATGGTCTCGACGCGCACGACCTCGTCGCCGACGAAGCGCACAAAATCCACGTCCTGCGGGGGCGCGCCGTAGATCCATTCTTCGTACTCAACTTCGCCGGCACGTTCGCGCACTTTGTTTGGCGGACGTCCCTTGGCATAGATCACCATGTCGCGGTTCATTCCCACCAGCACGTGGTGATTCTTGATGGCCTCTTTGACCTTCGGAGGAACGGTTTCCAGGTAGGCATCGAGCGCCGACTTGGCATCGAAATCAAACACCGGACGCAGCATCTGCTTCAGCTCTGGGCCGGTCAGTTCCGGCACATACTTGTCGAAGTAGAGATCCACGAAAGAGCCGCGGGCGTTGGCGTTGGGATCGGAGGGCGCAATCGTGCTCGAGCTCCCTGAAATCTGGATGTGATGGTACCACTTCTGCTTGATGGGACCGCCGTTGATCTCAAAGCGGATGTGGTCTTCTTTGATGACGACGTCGCTGATGCGGGCCTGGTCGCCGGGCTTCACGGCTGGTCCCCAGAGCGCCATCAAACGTTGCAGTTCCGAGCCGCTGGGGGTCACGGTGCCGTTTCTGAGGGTCAGTCCAGTCTTCCCCATGGGAAAACTCGTGTGGATATAGACCAGTTCTGCATTGAAGACATGGACAATTTCTTCGCGGGTTTCTTTGGAAATCCTTTGGGGCCGAGTGTTCTCGGCGAGCGTTAGCGCGGAGAAGGCCAGCAGGATCGCCAGCGAACGACAATAAACGCAGCCTGCGTGGAAGGACCGCATGGAGCACCCCGGGCCCACTGGCATTATTATAGACCGGCGGCAGGATCAGCTCTCAGTATCAGCGAGAAACGCCCCGATTAACTTGAACTTGCTTCATAAACCGGTTTCAGAGGGGATGGGCAGTTCCCTCGGGGCTATAGCCCAGTGTTTATGCGGTTTAGGCACCCCAACCCCTAAAGGGGCGGCTGATTGCGAAAGAGTCACGGCATCGCTAAAGCGATGCCCTGATACGAAACCTTAGCTTTTCCCGCAGCCTGTGAAGCCGTGCCCCTCCCAAAACTTGGCTAGAACCACTTATGAAACACGCTCTTGCTGAGAACTGGGAAATGCTGGGTAGTCACCGGCGGTGTGAGTACTTCGGTAACGGTGAGTTGTACTTTAAGCACCTGAGGTCACCACTCGAAACCGACTTAGAATGGATGAAGCTAGGACCAGCTCATCCCCGGGCTTGGGCCGACAGGATTGCCTTTTGCCGTTGAAGCTTCCCATTCCCGCGCGCATTCCACTGCTTTACGTCATCCTTGGTGTGCTGTTGGCCATCAGTGTTCTCCCGATGTACTTCTACTCGGCGCAGATCGAGACCATGAATCGGGAGCGGCTGAAAACCAACGAAATGCTGCTGCAAAACACGGTCACGCGTTCATTGGCCGACGACATTTCCCAGCACCAGGAAACGTTGCGCATGATGCTGGCCAATTTGTCGTCGTCGATTCAGGTAATGATGCTGGCCAATGCAAGCGGGAACGACCTGAGCGCGCAGAAATTTCTGACGCCAGAACTGCGGGCCATGGTCGAGAATTTTGTTTCTTCGTCGAACGACATAGCCTATGCCACGCTGCTGAATGCCGAGGCCAAAGGAGTTTCCGCCGGGCGTATGGAGCCCGACGCCTTTCTGCAACGGGAACTGGAGCGAGCCTATCAAGCCGCGCGCGAAGGACGCGTCTACAGCGGGCAGCCGTTGATGGTGGGCAGCGGGAAGTCGGCGCGAACGGTCATGTTGGTGAGCTCGCCGATCATGTATGGCGGACGCTTTCTGGGGATGATCGCGTCGGTGGTAGACATGGACTACCTGATCCGGCGGCTGCAGCAAGTCAGTCTGAGCGGATTGGTGCCGTATGTGGTGGACAGCCAGGGAAGGCTGGTGGCGGCCGCGACTGGCCAATATGCTACCGGGCAGGATATGAGCCACTTCGAGATCGTCCGCAGTTTTGTGGATGAAGGTGCGAAAGCCCAGTTGGCGGCGACCCGTGAGTTCACGATTCGCGAGGGGAAAAACACGACCGAGATGCTGGGGACGTACAGTCCGGTGACCTCGCTGGAATGGGCGGTGGTGGTGCAGAAGCCGCGCGAAGAGGCGTATCGCGGAATCTACGAGATGCAGCGCACGGGGCGCTTGCTGGCGTGGCTGGCGGTGTTTGTGAGTGTGGGTCTGAGTATTCTGTCGGCACGGCGGATCACCAGCCCGTTGCAGGTACTGGCACAGTCCAGCCAAGCCATTGCGCGCGGCGATTTTTCCCAGCGCGTGCACCTGAAAACCCGCACCGAGATCGGCGAACTGGCGACGACGTTCAACACCATGTCGGAAGAACTGGAACAGTTCGTCGAGGATCTGAAGCGCGCCGCGGAAGAAAACAAGGCGCTGTTCATGGGGTCGATCCAGATGCTGGCCGGCGCCGTCGACGAAAAAGACCCTTACACGCGCGGCCATTCCGACCGGGTAACGAAATACTCGCTGATGATCGCGAGCGAGATGGGGCTGGATCCGGGATTTCTGGAGATCCTGCGCGTCTCGGCGCAGTTGCACGATGTGGGCAAAATCGGCATTGAAGACCGCATCCTGAAAAAACCGGGCGCGTTGACTCCAGAAGAATTCGAGATCATGAAGACGCACACCACCAAGGGCGCGAACATCCTGCGTCCGGTGCCGCAGTTACGCGAGATGCTGCCCGGCATCGAACTGCATCATGAAGCTCTCGACGGGCGCGGATATCCTTACGGTCTAAAAGGCGACGACATCCCTCTGTTGGCGCGCGTGATTGCGGTCGCAGACACCTTTGACGCTCTGACCACCAACCGTCCTTACCAGAAGGCGCACGATTCCGTGGAAGCTCTGCGCATCATTCAGAACGTCTCGGGAAAACGCCTTGACCCCAAGGCCGTGGCCGCGCTGCTGGCGGTGTTTGAGCGCGGAGAAATTCGTATTCAGAAACGACTGACGCAGCCGATGGCGCTCGAATCGGCCGTCCCCGTTCCGGCACCGATCGAGGCCGGCGATCCTCTGACGGTCGAAACCACGCGCACCTGAACGGCGCCCTGAAAACCTGCCTTCCCCTTCCCACCTATATAATCGTGGCGGATAGCTCATGATTCAAACTCTTTTTGGCAGCCTGGACGAAGAGAAGAAACCAAGTTTTATTGAGCGCATGAAGGAGGCCGTCTCGCGCACGCGCGAGAACCTGGCCGAGCGCATCGAAGATGTTGTCTCCATCGGCAAGGAGATCGACCGCTCCACATTGGACGATCTGGAAGCCACGCTGATTGGCGCCGACCTGGGCACCACCACCACCCATGAGGTTCTGGAGAAGCTGCGCGACAAAGCCGATCGGAAGCAGATCAAGGATGGGAATGAACTCAAACGGCTGCTGAAAGAAGAACTGTTGGCGATTCTGACGTCGACCGGTTCGCGGCCGGTGAGCAAGGTGGAGGGCACGCCGGAAGTGATCATGGTGGTGGGCGTGAACGGCACAGGCAAGACGACGACGATCGGAAAATTGGCACACGTGTTTCGCGCGCAAGGAAAGACGGTGCTGCTGTGCGCGGCGGATACGTTCCGCGCGGCGGCGATCGAGCAACTTGAAATTTGGGGACAGCGCACGGGAACGGAAGTGATCAAGACGAAAGCCGGGGGCGATCCATCCGCTGTGTTATTCGACGCGCTGCAGGCGGCAACCGCGCGCAAGACCGATTACGTGATCGTGGATACGGCCGGGCGGCTGCACACCAAGCAAAACCTGATGCTCGAACTGGAAAAGATGAGGCGTACGGCGCAACGCATCGTGCCGGGCGCGTCGCACGAAACTTTGCTGGTGATGGATGCCACCACTGGTCAGAATGGATTGCAACAGGCGCGGCAGTTCACGCAATCGTCCGGAGTCACGGGGATCGTACTGGCCAAGCTTGATGGCACGGCCAAAGGCGGCGTGGTGGTCGCAATTTCGCGGGAGTTGGGACTGCCGGTTCGTTATGTGGGCGTGGGAGAAAAGGCGGGCGATCTGCTGCCGTTTGACGCGAAGGAGTTTGTGGAGTCGCTGTTTGCTTGAAGTCCGGCTATTAGCTTTTAGCTGTTGGCTCTTAGCTAAAGGCTAACAGCTAATAGCTAAGAGCTTGTCTCAATGACTATCGACGAACAACACATGCGGAGGGCGCTGGAGTTAGCGCGAGCGGGCGTTGGGCTGGTGTCGCCCAATCCGGCGGTGGGCGCGGTTGTGGTGGACGCGTCGGGCCGCGAAGTTGGGGCGGGCACGCACACGTATGACGGCGTGAAGCACGCCGAGGTTCTCGCACTGGAGCAAGCGGGCGCTGCGGCCCGCGGCGGAACTCTTTACCTGAATCTGGAGCCATGCTCGCATCAGGGACGTACCGGCCCGTGTGCCGATGCCGTCATCGCGGCCGGAATCGGCCGCGTGATCGGCTCCATGGAAGATCCGAATCCACGCGTGGCGGGTCAGGGATTTGCGAAGCTCCGCGCGTCAGGCATCAGCGTACAGGTCGGCTTATTGGAAGCGGAAGCCAAGAAACTGAATGAAAGTTTTGCCAAGTACATCCGGTTGGGCAAGCCGCTGGTCACACTGAAATCGGCGATGACTCTCGATGGGAAAATTGCTGATGCCACGAAACCGGGCACGGAGCACAGTTTGGACTCTGGCTCGGCTACGCCTATGTCGGAAGGCGCACGCAGCGGGTACCACTGGATCACGGGCGAGGTGGCGCGCGCGCATGTGCAGCAACTGCGCCATCAGAATGACGCGATCCTGGTCGGAGTGGGGACGGTGATGGCGGACGATCCGCTGCTGACCGACCGGAGTGGCCTGCCGAGGCGGCGCAAGCTGCTGCGCGTGATTCTGGATTCTTACTTGCGCATTCCACCGGCGTCGCGAGTGATCCAGACGGCGGAGAGCGATGTTCTGGTGCTGTGTTCCACGGCGGAGGACGAGACCCAACAGGCGCTCGAAGCGAAGGGGATTCGCGTAATGCAAATATCCGGGGCAAATGTGGAAGGACGGCCCGACTTCCGAGCGATTGTCCAGACCCTGGGAGAAATGGAGATCACCAGCGTGCTTCTCGAGGGTGGAGCGCTGGTGAACGGGGCAGCCCTGGCCTCGGGCGAGGTGGACAAGGTGTTCCTCTACTACGCGCCGAAGATTCTTGGCGGGGGCGCGGTTCCCTTCATTGCGGGTGAAGATTTGCGCGGGAGACCACAGTGCGTGCAACATTTCGAATTGCGCCGCTTCGGCGAAGACTTCGCGCTGGAAGGTTACTTGCGCGACCCGTATGCGTGACAGGCGTGAATCCTTTGAACGCTGACTATGGTTTCAACATTTTTCTCCAAAGAAAGCTTGAGGTATAAATCTTATGTTCACTGGAATTGTCGAGGAAGTGGGGAAAGTCGTAAAGATCGCGCAGCGCGGTGAGAACCGCCGGATCACCATCGAGGCTGCGAATACTCCGAAACAATTGGGAACCGGCCACAGCATCTCGGTAAGCGGCGTTTGCCTGACGGCGCTTGACATCAAACCAAAATCATTTTGCGCGGACCTGGCACCGGAAACGTGGGTGCGAACTTCGTTCTCACGGATGCACGTGGGCGCATTGGTGAACCTGGAGTTGCCGATGAAGGCCGACGGGCGCTTCGATGGCCACATCGTCCAGGGGCACGTGGATGGCGTGGGCAAGCTGATCGAGTTCGAGAGGATCGCGGATTCCGAGAACTGGTGGCTGCACATTGAGATCCCGCCAGAGATCGAGAAGTACACGGTGTACAAGGGGTCGATCTCGATCGAGGGCATCAGCCTTACGGTGGCTAAGCTCGAGGGAAATCACTGCACGATCGCGATCATTCCGCATACGGTCGAACTGACTAATCTGGGGTCGTTGAAGCCTGGAGATCCTGTGAACTTGGAGGCCGACGTGATCGCGAAGTACGTCGAGAAGATGATGAAAGGCGAGTCGGCGCAAAGTTCGATCACCGTGGAAGAGTTGGTGCGGCAAGGGTTCTGAATGTAAATCCGGCAAGATCTCACGTCACGCTTCTGCGTGGCCTAGCGTGGCAGTCACCAGTTCCGTGTCGAAGTACTCGGTGACTTCCTTCAGTTGGTTGTCAGAAAGGCGAAAAACAAAACAATAGTTGTTGTTGTATGGCACTCCGCTCTTCGTCGTGTTGCTTCCCCGCGCTTCCACCACAACGAAGTCACCTTCTGCGATCAAGCGGTGCGCCGTTGTCCTGATTCTGCCGTTGATCCTGGCACGCAGTGGACCGAACAATTCTACGAGGACGGATTGCTTCCCCTCGTACGTCCTTGACCATTTCGTCGTGCCGGTAACGGTCCAGCGGAAATCGTCCGCCATGCTTGCAACGAGGGGCTCGGAGTTGCCGTTCGACAGCTCCTCAAAAATTTGTTGTATCAGTTGCTTGTTCTCTTTTGCTCCCATTTTTCTTGCTCCTTGTGTGCTCGCCAAGACTTGGCGGTTCCCAGTTCTCAGTAAGACCCGGCGGCACTCACTAAGAACTGGAAACCGAGAACTGCCTTTTACGCTTCCAGCTTCAACTCATCCAGTTCCAGGAACTCGCGAATGATGGGTTCGGTGGATTTCTCCATGTCTTTGTAGGCTCCAAAGAAAATCGCCCGGCCTTCGTACAGGAAAACGACGCGGTCGGCTAGCTTCTTGGCCAGGCGCATGTCATGCGTCACCACGACCGAGGTCAGGTGCAGTTGCAATTTGAGTCTGGCGATCAGATCGCCGAGCAGATTGCCCATCAGCGGATCCACCATGGTAGTGGGCTCGTCGTAGAGTACGCACTCGGGCTGAGCGGCGAGCGCCCGCGCGATGGCCACGGAACGCTTCATGCCGGTTGAAAGGTCCGAGGGCAACAGGTCGCGCATCTCCTTGACTCCAACCATTTCGAGAAGGCCATCGACGACCTGGAGAATCTGCTCCTCGGACAGCTCTCTTTTTTCGCGCAGGGGGAAGGCTACGTTTTCACCGACCGATAAGGAATCGAAGAGGGCGCCGTTCTGGAACACCATGGTGACTTTCTTGCGGATCTCTTCGAGTTGCTCTTCGTTGTAGTCGGTGATGTCCTGAGCGGCGACGATGACACGGCCGGAATCCGGCTTCAGGAAGCCCATGATGTTGTGGAGCGCCACCGATTTTCCGACGCCGCTGCGGCCGAGAATGCAGACCATCTCCCCCGGCAACACGTCGAAGCTGACGTCCTGGAGAACGACCCGATCTCCAAATGCCTTGGAGACGTCCTTGAACTCGATGTAGGGAGATAGTGTGTCCGCCGCACCCATGGCTATCAGCATGGCATGAGACGGCAGCGCGGCTCAAGGGCTACTTATCGGGCAGCCGTCAGCTTTCAGCCGTCAGCCATCAGTAAAACCTAGCTACCGACCTGCTGGGACAGGGCCTTCAAGACGCCAAATGAAAAAGGGTGCGGAAGTAACTCCGCGCCCTTTTCTTACCTATAACTTTATTATATCAATTCCGACCCACCTGACCGCCAACTTTTCCGACTTTATTTTCCTAGGCAATTCATTGACTTACGCGGAAAATCGTCAAAACAGGGGCCTGACAAGATTGGCCAGAATCGAGGAGCAGGTCTCGAAGCTTTGCTGGTGGGGTCGCCCGGCTTGGCCAACGCCAAGGTGATCGACGCGATTGGGTGGTTTTGAGCGTTATCGAGATGTTTCGCCAATTGGCAGAGAGAAATTCTGACGAGGCACTCAATCCTACGGAGGGAAGGAGACTTGGACGACTACAGTTACCTCTACAGGTTCACCGTCTCTCATCGCAGGCTGAAATCTCCATTGGCGTACCGCATCCAGCGCACTCTGGTTTAGTTCATCGCGGACGCCTTTGATGACCTTTACGTCTTTCGGAACGCCGTCTGTCTGAACAGTTAATTGAACCAACACCGGTCTTCCTCCTGAACCGCTAAATGCAGAGCGCGGAGGAGGGATCGGAGCTACATCTTGGATCAACTTCGGAGGTATCGTCCTATAGGCTGGCGAATCTGCACAGTCGAACTCTGCCGCAATCTGGACTGCTACCGGCGAACCATCTTTTTTGTAAGCGGGTCTGAACTGCAGGGACTTAATCGTAGTAGCGGCTTTTTTCATTTTCTCAAGCCGAAGTCCCTTGGGAGATTCCGTTTTGAATGATTGAACCCGTCCAGTGGCATCCAATGTCACCTCCAACACCAGCTTCGAGGTTCTGGCTTCCTGCAGGTTCCGTGCGGCAGCAGCGCAGACGCTCTCGGGTGGGTGCTTAGGGTCAAAATCTAACGGTCCACTTTGAGCAGATGCGCTGATAGTGGCAGCAACAGCGACAAGTAACGGCGCGACTTTGTTCATCGCGACTAATCTACCGCGATTTGCTGCCCGTAACCAGAGTCCAGATTTACGTAATCAAATTGACGTAAGCAGGCGATAGCGCTCACGACGAGCAGAGGGTAGTCCCGATTCTGGTCGTGTCCCGGGCAAACCGGAGACCCACCCACTAACTATCTAGGATGGGGAGTCGAAATCCCGGCCCTCGGCTGCCAGGCGATCCTGCGGGGTATTCACGTTGAAAAAACTCTGCTCGGAAAAACCGGCTGCCGCTAGTTCGTCCTCTTCGATCACCCGGACAGACACGCTGGAAAATGCCGCATCGATCTTGTACTTCCCTGCCCGCAGAGCCTGCTCGGCGGCGACGGAGAAGTCGCGCCGATAGACGGCACAGAGCGGCTGAAAGCCTTTGCTGGTGCGAGGCACGGTGACGATGGCATGGTTATCTGCGTCTTCGGCGGTCGCGAAAAGAAACGCGAGCAGTTCCCGGGAGACGAAGGGCATGTCCACGGCGACCATCAGGTTCAACTCGGCGGTTGAATGCACGAGCGCGGCGTGAATGCCGGCGAGGGGACCGCATCCGGGAAAAATGTCGGCCACGACGGAT
>Ga0074044_10001177_pt1 | contig 24041 bp, 19 predicted proteins | sample BogForMeECP23OM1_FD_94443 | JGI IMG/M metagenome (GOLD analysis project Ga0074044, IMG submission 94443) | Bog forest soil microbial communities from Calvert Island, British Columbia, Canada - Bog Forest MetaG ECP23OM1 | ecosystem: Environmental > Terrestrial > Soil > Wetlands ... | reverse complement strand
TCCTGCGAGAACCTCCGTCACGATCGCCCGGGAGACCACGTCCCTCGAGGCGAGGTCGAGGACGTGCGGAGCGTACCTCGCCATGAATCGCTCGCCCGAGGCGTTCTTGAGGATGCCTCCCTCTCCGCGGGCTCCTTCGGTGATCAGAATGCCGGACTCGAGCAGCGCCGTCGGGTGGAATTGCACGAACTCCATGTCCTTCAGGAACGCTCCGGCGTTGTACGCGGCCCCCACCCCATCCCCCGTGCAGCTGTGCGCATTGGTGGTCCGTCCGTAGATCCGGCCGGCCGGTCCCGTGGCGATGACCACCGACTTCGCCGCGATCTCCTGGAACTCCCCGTGCTTCCGGTCGAACGCCACGACTCCTTGGACCCGACCCTCCCGGACGACCACGCGGGTCACGTCCCACTCCTCGTAGACGGTGAACCGCTCGGTGCCGAGCCGTTCCCAAAGTCCTTGGAGCAGCGCGAGCCCGGTACGGTCGGCGGCATATATCGTTCGGGGGAAACCGGCTCCGCCGAACGCCCGCCGAGCGAGCGAGCCGTCCTCCGAGCGACTGAAGATCGTGCCGAAATGCTCCATCTCGACGACCGTCGGGCCGGCCTCCCGACAGAAGAACTCGATCGCGTCCTGGTCACCGAGGTAGTCCGAACCCTTGACCGTGTCGTAGATGTGCGTGTCGACGGAGTCCTCCGCGCCGACGGCCGCGTTAATTCCGCCTTGCGCGGCGCCCGAGTGCGACCTCAGCGGGTGGAGCTTCGTGACGATGGCGACGTCTCGTCCGGCCTCGACCGCAGCGAGGGCCGCGCGCTGTCCGGCGAGGCCGGCGCCCACCACGACGACGTCGTGACGCAACATGCGAAATCGTCGGCCCATCCGGGCCGGGCTTTAATCGGTGTCGTTCCCCGTTCCGATGCGCTCTTCCGAGGAACCCTCCCTACGAGGTTGTGATGGGTGCCTCGGTGATGCCGGCGTAATCGCCGCGTGAGCCCTTATATAGCGACCCCGGGTCCGCTCTCGCACATTCCGGGCAACCGGAGGTACGACGATGCAAACCATGGTCAGCGCGGTCGACGAGGAGCGCCTGCTCAAGGGCACCACGACAGTCGGACTGGTCTGCAAGGACGGCGTCGTCCTCGCGACCGAGCGCCGCGCGACCGCCGGAAGCTTCATCTCGAACAAGCAGACCCAGAAGCTGTTCAAGATCGACGAGAACATCGGGATCACGATCGCAGGGCTGGTCGGCGACGCCCAGGTCCTCACGCGCTACCTGAAGGCGGAGGTCTCTCTCTATCGTCTTCGCCGGAGCGCTCCCCTGACCGCCGAGGGCGCGGCGACCCTGCTCGCGAACATCCTGAGCGGTAACCGCTACTATCCGTACTATGCCTGGCTAATCCTCGGCGGCGTCGACTCGAAGGGCTCGCACGTCTTCTCCGTCGACCCGGCGGGCGGCTGCATCGAGGACCGGTTCGTCTCCGTCGGATCGGGTTCCACGATCCTCTACGGCCTCCTCGAGGAAGGGTACTCCCGGGACATGTCCACCTCGGATGGCGTGGACCTCGCCCTGCGCGGCCTCACGGCGGCGATGAAGCGCGACAGTGCGAGCGGCGACGGCTACCTGGTCCACATCATCACGCCCAAGGAATACCGAGAATTGTCCGAGGACGAAATTAATAAACGTCTGAAGGCACTCAAGATACCGCTGCCTCCCGTTCTTCCGTAAGGACCGACGGGCCCGGGCGGCCCTTGGAACCCTTTCTCCGTCAACCCCTTCCGTCAAGGATGAGTTTCGAATCGCTCATAGAGCAAACCCGGGAAGCGCTTCGCGAAGTGCTGCCGGAAACCATCGAAGTCACCGACATCGAGCTGGAAGGCCCGCACATCGTCGTGTACACGAAACAGCTCGACGCCTTCCTGTCCGGAGGCGACTACCTTCGGCAGGTTGCCCAGCGACTCCACCGGCGCGTGGTGGTCCGCTCCGACCCCGCCACGCTCATCGACCCGAAGGAGGCGGAGAAGCTGATCCGGGAGCTCATCCCGGTCGAGGCCGAGATCAGCCAGCTCTTCTTCGAGCCCGAAACGGGCGAAGTGACGATCGAGGCCGCCAGCCCGGGAGCCGCGATCGGGCGCGGTGGATCGGTCCTCAACGACCTGAAGAAGCGGATCGGTTGGGTCCCCACGGTCGTCCGGACCCCTCCGATCCCTTCGAAGACCGTCGAAGAGGTCCGGATTCACCTTCGGAACTCGTTCGATGAACGCCGGACGTTCTTGAAGAAGGTCGGGATCCGGATCGCGCGCGACCCGCTCCCCGAGAAGCTGTGGGCCCGCAACACCGCCCTCGGCGGCTACCGCGAGGTCGGTCGGAGCGCCCACCTGCTCACGACCCAGAACTCGAAGGTCCTCATCGACTGCGGGATCGACCCGGGGTCGGACCGAACCCCCTACTTCAACGCGCCCGAGCTCCTGCCGCTCGACTCGCTGGATGCGGTGGTCGTCACGCACGCCCACCTCGACCACTGCGGTCTCGTTCCCGTCCTCCTCAAGTACGGGTACAAGGGCCCGATCTACTGCACCGCGCCGACGCGCGACCTCATGACCCTCATGCTGCTCGACGCGATCAAGGTCGTCAACCAGGAAGCGCGTAAGGGCCTCTACGACTCCTCCCACGTCCGCGACCTCGTGACGCGAACGGTCCCGCTGCGATGGGGCGAGACGACCGATATCGCGCCGGACATCCGCCTCACGATGCACAACGCCGGCCACATCCTCGGCTCGTCCATCTGCCACTTCCATCTCGGCGAAGGCGACCACAACCTCGCCTACTCCGGGGACATCAAGTTCGAACGCAGCTGGTTGTTCAACCCGGCGACGAACCGGTTCCCCCGCCTCGAGACCCTGGTGCTCGAGTCGACCTACGGCGGGTATCGCAACATCCAGCCGAGCCGCCAGCAGGCGACCGAGGATTTCAGCTCCCTCACGAACAAGATCCTCGCTCGCGGCGGCAAGCTCGTCGTCCCGGTCTTTGCGGTCGGGCGCTCGCAGGAGGTCATGCTGGTCCTCGAGGAGAAGATGCGCGAGGGGAAGATCCCCCGCGTGCCGGTCTATCTCGACGGCATGATCTTCGAAGCGACCGCGATCCACACCGCCTACCCCGAGTTCCTGAACAGCCAGCTCCGCACGCAGATCTTCCAGCAGGGCGACAATCCGTTCCTCTCCGACATCTTCCACCGCATCGACTCCCAGCAGATGCGCGCCACCGTGCTCGACTCGAAGGAGCCCTCCATCATCCTCGCCACGTCCGGCATGATGAGCGGCGGGCCGGTGATGGAGTACTTCCGGGCGTGGGCGCCGGACGAGAAGAACGGGCTTCTGTTCGTCGGCTATCAGGCCGAAGGAACGTTCGGTAACCGCCTTCAGCGCGGAGTGAGCGAGGCGACGTTCTTGGACGGACCGCGCCAGGCGTCCGTTGCGGTCAAGCTCGAGATCGCGACGATCGAAGGGTTCTCGGGCCACTCCGACCGGGTCCAGCTCATGAACTACGTGGCGTCCCTCGACCCGCGGCCACAGCGCATCATCCTGAACCACGGGGAGGAGTCGCGCATCCTCGACCTCGCCTCCAGCCTGCACAAGCGCTACAACGTGGAGTCCCGCGCCCCGTTCAACCTCGAGGCGATTCGGGTCCTCTGAACCGACCCCTCGGCTCTCGAGGGTTGAACGAAGTCGGGACGAAACACTTTATAGACGCTTCAGGGTCTTTCAGGACGACCCCCCCTTGGAGGGTTCCAAATGGGACGTGCATACCGGAGATTCTTGGTCCTCGGCCTGGACGGGGGCACGTTCGACCTCCTCGACCCCCTCATGGCCGCCGGGGAGCTCCCGTTCCTGAAGTCGCTGGTCCACCAAGGAGTTCGCGCGCCGCTCCGCTCGGTTTACCCAGCGAAGACGATCCCTGCATGGTACTCGTTCGCCACCGGAAAGGACCCCGGAGAGCTCGGCATCTTCGGGTTCACCGAGCCCGACGGAGGGCCGGGCCGCTCGAAGCTCATCCAGACGTTCCGACCGACCGAGGCGTTCTGGGACACCCTTTCGCGCGTGGGCGTGAAGGTCGGCGTCCTCAACTTCCCGTTCCGTTCGCCGTACCCGCTGCACGGATTCGTGGTGCCGGGAATGTACCCGGGCCCCACGACCACCTATCCTCCCGGGATCAAGGCCGAGATCCAAGACACCATCGGGGAAGAGTACCCGCCCGAACTGCCCGTTTACCGGGACTCTACCCGGGCGGAATGGATCGCCACCGCGACCAAAGCGGTTGAGCAACGGGGCAAGGTCGCGGCGACCCTGGCCACCCGCCACCAGCCCGGATTCCTCTTCGCGCTCTTCCGGGAGACCGACCGGGTCGAGCACCAGCTCTGGTCCGAGCTGAGCCGCCCGGCGTCCGAGATCCCGGAGGACCTGTTGAACTTCTGGCGCACGGTGGACCGCGCGTGCGAGCAGGTCGACCGCGCCTTCCGCGCGGGCGGGGGCCCCGTCGTCACGCTCGTGATCTCGGACCACGGGCACGGAGCGATCCAATCCGACTTCCTGACCAATCGCTGGCTCGCGGAGGAGCGGTTCCTCGTCTTCCGCGGCGGCGCCGACGCTTCGCGCCGTAAGCTCCTCGGCCGGCTTTTGCTCTACGCGCAGAAGATCGGGACGACGCGACGCTTGATGCGACCGCTCGTGGATTTCGTCCGAGACGGGCGGCGCGCCCGAATCGCCGAGTACCTCGGCGGGGGCACTTCGTTCGAGCAGTTCTCGAAGCGGATCGATTGGCAGCGCACCGTCGCGTTCTCCTACCCCGTACCCGAAGGGATCTACCTGAATCCTCACAACCCGGACCTCACGCCCGAACGGCGGGAGTCGATCCGGGCGGAGATCCGCCGACGCCTCGAGGCGTACCCCGACGCGCACATCGAGGTCATGGACCCGAGGACGATCTACCGCGGTCACAATCTCTCGCAGGCTCCCGCGCTCCTCATCCGGGTCGACGGAATGCTCACCGAACCCCGGATGGACTTCGGCTATCCGAACTCGCTCATCCGGGAGCGACCCGACTACTTCTGCGGTACGGGGAACCACCGGATGAACGGCATCCTGATCGGAGCCGGGGACGGGATCCGACCCGGCACGACCACCGGCACGCTCAACCTCGTGGACGTCGCGCCGACGATCCTCGAAGGCATGGGGTACGACGCCCCGACGGAGATGGCGGGCCGCTCCTTCGGTGGACGCCTCGGCCTCTCGGGCTGAGCCGCGCTCTGCGCCGGAACCCTTTTCGGGGTGGGCTGGCTCCGACACGGGATGCCGGGTCGGACGGTGGACATCGTCGCGACCGGCCCTCCGCCCCTCGACCCCTACGACCCCGCCGCGAGCGCGTGGGGTCTCGCGGCCGCCCTCGCGGCGGACGGCGACGACGTCCGGGTCCTCCACCTCCCCGGTTCGGAGGCCGACACGACCCCCGCCGGGGTGACCGGCCTCCCCGTCGAAATCCCGCTACGACGCCCGGGGGCGTCCGTCGAACCCGCTGAGTTCGCCACCGCCGTGAGTCGACGCCTCCGTAAACCGGTCGACCTCGTGCTGCGCGACCCGGTCGGGATGGGTTCGCTCGGCTACCGACGCGGTCGTCGAGGCCCTCCTCTCGTGGGAGGGTTCGTTCGGGGATTAGAGCTGCGCGCGTTCGAAGGACAGCGCCAAGGCCGTGCGTCGGTCGGATTCGTCGACCGACTGGACACCTGGCGCGACCGTCGGGCGGTCCGTCGCCTCGAACGGGCGGCGCTCGATGAGTCGGACCGCCTTTTCTACGACGCACCCGAAGTCGCCCAATCCGTTACGGAGGAATACGGAGTCTCCGCTCGCAAGCTCATCGCGCTCCCGCCGGCGGTGCCGGCGCTCCCGGCGTTCCCCTCGCGGGCAAAATCCCACGAAGAACTTCGGATCCCTCCCGACGTCCCCGTTGTGGTTGCTCCGGCGGCCTTCGAGGCTCCGGAGCCGAGCGGAGTCGACCGCGTGCTCGAAGCGTTCCGTCGAGTTCGTCCGTTCTTTCCCGGGGTCCGGCTCGTGTTGTGGGGAGTTCCCGCCGCTTCGGACCCCGGGGTGATCGCGCTCGGGGAACGGCGGGCGGCGACCCTATCGGACGCGCTCGCCAGCGCCGACGTGGCCGTTTTCGCTCGGCGCGACCCGGGCTTCGACCCCGGCATCGTGTTCGCGGCCCGTGCGTCGATCCCTTCGATCGTGCTGCCGGGCGCCCGTCTTCCCGTCGACGCCGCGGGAGGCGTACGCGTCGCCGCCAGTGACGACCCGGGCGACCTCGCCTCCGTTCTCGCGGAGCTGTTGGCCGACCCGGCCATGCGGCGAGAAGTCGGACACGCCGCAGGCGGATTCGCGGAAGCGTTCCTTCCCGCTCGGGTCGCCACCGCGCTGCGTGAGGCGGTCGCCCCTCGGACGGCCTAGCGATCCGGTTCCATCGGCTCGTCGAGCCGCCATTCCGCGAACCCGCGTCCGCCCCCGGCCCGGCGCACCGCCCGCACGACGCCCGCCCACCGGACCTCCGCGGGGATCTCTCCGGAATCGATGCGGTCGAGGACCGCTCGGAAGCGCACGCGCAGGTCGGCGAACGGGTCCGCTTCGCCCGGGCGTACCCAGGGAGCGGCCTCGCGAACTACTCGGACTTTCCCCCCTTTCGCCGCCCACACACCGACGGGTGCGGCCCGAGTGCCGTCGGTCCGCGCCACCAGCCGTTCGGCCGCCTTTTCCGAGGGGAGAACGACGGCCACCCAATCGCCCCACGCGCGTCGCTTGAGCGCTTGCACGAGTACCGCGCGGCTGCCACTGACCTTGGCTTCCACCAGACCCACCTCCGTCCCCCGTCGGGCCACGAGGTCGAAGTAATCGGTGGAGTCCGGGTTCGGATAGACCCGGTATCCCTTTCGCGCTAGGAACGCCGCGGCCGAGGCGACCACTTCTCTCTCCGAGATTCGGGGGGACGGCGGCGAGGGTTGGGAGGGGCTCACGGGCCGCTCCGCAGGAACCAATGGTCGAGGCGGGTCCGAGGGATCCCGATCACGATCGGGCGTCCGTGCGGGCAGGAGTACGCGGCCTCGGGGAGGGCGTGAAGGGCGGCGAGCACGCGGGAGAACTCCTCCGCGTCCACCACGTCCCCCGCCCGCAGCGCCGCATGACAAGCCACGGACGCCGCCCGACGCTCTTCGAGACCGTCGGGGAGGGTCGGACGGCCCCCCGACGCGAGCTCGTCCAGGAGCTCGACGACCGCTTCGGCGCGGACGGACCGGCCTCGATAGGACGGCACCGAGCGCAAGAGGAACGACTCGGGACCGAACGGTTCGATGTCGAACCCTGCGGACCGCACGGTCTCGCCGTGCGCGTCGAGGGCGCTCCGCTGCGCCCCGGTCAGATGGAGAGGGATCGGAGCGACCAACGTCTGGCGCTGGAGGGTTCCCCGGTGAAGGAGCTCCTCGTAGACCACGCGCTCGCTCGCCGCATGCTGGTCGATCAGCACGAGACCCTCGTCGCTCTCGGCGACCCAGTAGAGAGCGTGGAGGCAACCGAGGAGTTGGAGGCGGGGGTGTCCCCCGGCCGCCGGCACCGCGGAGCCCGCCCGGGTCTCGACCGCCCCGTCGAGGGTACGCTGCAGGCCCGGAAGCAGAGGGAGCGGTGCCGGGGTCGCGTTCCCGCCGGAGGTCGCCGCGAAGGTCGGCCGGACGGCATTGCGGCTCGAGGCCAGCTCGGCCACTTGGGGGGCGGCGACCAGCGCCTCGCGGACGCGGATCCGGATCGCATCCAACACCTCGCGCTCGCGCGCGAATCGCACCTCGCGCTTCGTGGGGTGCACGTTCACGTCCAGCCGGTCGGCGGCGACCTCGAGGTGGAGGACGCCCACGGGAAACCGGGCGCGAGGAAGGTAATCGCCGAATGCGGCGCGGACTGCTTGGGCGATGGGCCGGGAGGTGATCGACCGACCGTTGACGGCAAGGAACAGCCCGCGCGAAGTGGCCACGGCCACCTCGGGTCGACCGAGCGCCCCGAAGAGGCGACCTCCCGGGATCTCCGCATTCACCTCGAACGACGACGCCAAGAAACCGGGTCCGAGGACCCGCGCGGCGGCGTCCTTGAGACCGTGTGCGGGCGGATAGGTCGCGACCTCCCGTCCTTCCGATTCCACTCTCACACCGACCTGGGGTCGGGCGAGATACAGACGCTCGACGGTCTGCAGGACTTCGACCTGCTCGGCGGGCGGACTCTTGAGGAACTTGCGACGGGCCGGCGTATTGAAGAAGAGGTCCTCGACCTCCACGGTCGTCCCCGGCGCCCTCGCGGCCGAGAAGCGACCGGCGATCGCGCCGCCGACCACCGAGATCCCTTCGGCGACCTCCCGCTCGGGAGGACGGGAGAGCAGTCGGAAGCGCGAGACGGAGGCGACCGCCGCGAGCGCTTCCCCTCGAAACCCGAGCGTCCCGATGCGCTCGACGGGGCCGTCGGGTTCGAGCTTGCTCGTGGCGTGGCGCTCGACCGCGAGCTCGAGCTCGTCGGCCGGAATTCCGGACCCGTCGTCGGCGACCTCTACCCGGTCGAGTCCTCCACCGAGGAGGCGGATCGTGACCGTCGAGGCATGGGCGTCGACGGCGTTCTCCACCAGTTCCTTTACGACCGACGCGGGCCGCTCCACGACCTCACCAGCCGCGATCCGCTCGACCGTTTCGCTCGAGAGCCGGCGGATGGGCCGGTGGGAAGGGAACGGGACCGCCGTCACAGCGCCTTCTCCTCCGACTCGCCGTTTCCCGAGGCCCGTTGCTTGAGTTCTCGCAACTTACGAGCCGCTTCGTCGGGGGCGAGCGTGTCGAGGTCGAGCCGACGAAGTTCGTCGATCACCGGGTGTTCGGGAGCTCCCTCCGACAAGAGAACGGCCTGCGTATAGCGGGGTCCCTTTCGGCGCGCGCCCTTCACCGAGGGGGGTACGACGCTCTCGCTCTCGAGTCGGCGGAGGAGACGTTCGGCCTCCTCGAGAACCCCTTCGGGAACGCCGGCGAGACGGGCGACATGAACCCCGTAGCTGCGGTCGGTCGCGCCCGGGACGAGACGATGAAGGAAGACGATCCCGTCCGGGCCTTCCCGGACCGCGAAGTGGGCGTTCTGGGCGGCCGAGAGGCCGCGGACGAGGTCCGTGAGCTGGTGATAGTGGGTCGCGAGAAGGCTGCGCGCCCGGGTCGCGTCGTGGATGTGCCGCAGCGTCGCCCAGGCGATCGCGAGACCATCGAAGGTGCTCGTTCCCCGTCCGACCTCGTCGAGCAGGATCAGGGAGCGGTCGTCCGCCGCGCGCAGGATCTCGGCCACTTCGCTCATCTCGACCATGAAGCTCGACTTGCCGCGCCCGATCTCGTCCGTGAACCCCATTCGGGTGAACAGCTGCGTCACGAGACCCACGCGCGCGAACTTCGCCGGAACGAACGAGCCCGCCTGGGCCAGGACGACCAGGAGACCGACCTGACGCATGTAGGTCGATTTTCCCGACATGTTGGGCCCGGTGAGCACGAGCAGGCGTCGCGCGTCCGGTTCGAGGTCGGTATCGTTCGGCACGAACGCTTCGCCGAGCAACCGGTCGAGCACCGGATGTCGACCGTCCCGCACCACGAGGACCGCGGACTCGTCCACGGTGGGTCGTACGTAGCCCCTCGTCTGAGCGAGGTGCGCGAAGGTGACGAGAGCGTCCAGCTCTCCCACGGCGCGGCTGACCCGATGGACCGCCGGCACGTGCCGCTCGACGGCGTCGAGCAACTCCTCCCAGCGGGTCGCCTCGGCCGTCCGGGTCCCTTCCCGAGCCTCGAGGATGCGCCGCTCAATCTCCTCGAGTCGGTCCGAGGTGAACCGTTCAGCTTGGGCGACCGTCTGGCGCCGGCGGAAGTGCGGCGGGACCCGGGCCAAGTTCGGTTTGGTGACCTCGATGTAGTAGCCGAACACCTGGTTGTATCCCACCTTCAGCGTCCGGATTCCCGTCGCTTCTTGCTCGGCGCTCTCGAGCGCCGTCATCTCGGCGAGCGCCGTCCGCTCCGCGTCGCGCCACCGGTCCACTTCGGGCGCGTGACCGGGCCGGAAGAGCTCCTCGGAATCCTCCGTCGGTGACGGATTCTCCGGAAGGGCGCCGCGAAGAACTTCGACCAACCCTCCCGGGGCCGCGAGCTCTAAAGCGAGTTTCTTGAGACGTGGGGAGGACTCCGACTCCTCGAGGCTCCGCCCCAACGATTCCGAGGTCTCGAGCCCGGCCCGCAGCGAGACGAGCTCGTTCGGCCGGACCCGGCGCCCCGCGACGCGGGCCGCGATCCGGGAAAGGTCCGGGATCGAGCGGAGCCGGATTCGCCAACCTTCCAAGGTCGCGCCCCGGTCGACGAGCGATTGCACGGCCTCCTGGCGGAGGTTGATGGCGGGGACGTCCGCGAGAGGGTTGGTGAGCCAGAAGGAGAGGGTTCGGCGACCGGGCGCCGTCACCGTCTCGTCCCAGGTCCCGAGGAGGGTCACTCCCTTCGCGTCGTCCGGGTTCATCGGCCGGTTGATCTCGAGATGTCGCAGGGTCTTCGCATCGAGCACGAGACGTCGACCGCCGGAGCCACGGTCGACCAGACCAAGGTGCGGGAGCAGTCGGGGTTGGGTCACCTTCAGATAGGCGGCGAGTCGACGGTCGGCTTCCCGAACCTCTTCCGCGACCGCGAGTTCGCCCCGGAGAGCGGGCGGCATCTCTCCCTCGGCGAGGGGAGTCGGGGACGATTCGAGCCGGGCCGAGGGAAATTCCCGCCGCAGCGCGGCGAGCAAGACAGCGCCGGTCGGTTCTTGCGCCGCGCTCCACAGGATCTCGCGGGGATGGAACGCGGCCAAGGTGGACACGAGGCCTTCCGGACCGGGTCCATCGGCGGGACCGTGGTACCACTCCCCGGTCGTGATGTCGACGGCCGAGTAGGCGCCCACGTTCGGAGGTCGGCTCACGACGCTCACGAGGAAGTTGTGGTCGGGGCCGCCGAGGATGCGGTCCTCCACGACGGTGCCCGGGGTAACGACCCGCGTGACCTCCCGCCGGACGAGGCCCTTCGCGAAGCGGGCCTCCTCGACCTGGTCGCAGATCGCTACCTTGTAGCCCTTCCGGACGAGGCGACCGAGGTAGGTCTCCACCGAGTGGTGGGGAACGCCCGCCATCGGGGTACGGACCCCGACCGCGTCCGCGGAGCGAGACGTCAAGACGACATCGAGTTCGCGCGCAAGCAGCCGCGCATCGTCCCCGAACGTCTCGTAGAAATCCCCGACGCGGAAGAGCACGAGGTGGCCCGGGTACCGGGCCTTGACGCCCTCGTACTGCTCCAAAAGCGGTGTGAGGGGCGACGGTTCGGGCATCGGGCACGCTCTCGAGCGGGGGCGGGATAATAATCCCACCGGCAGGGGAACGAACGCTGAGGGGGAGATTTGAACTCCCGTGGCGGAACCGCCACCAGCTTTCAAGGCTGGCGCCTTGCCGGGCTAGGCTACCTCAGCGCATCGGGCAGAGCGGACCCGGTTGGAATAAACTCTCCCTTCCCGAGAGGCCCGAGGCGGTGGAGTGCAGGCGCCGGGACGTTCGCGCCGGACCGGAGGGTCCCGCGTTTCGAACCCGGGTGGTCAGCTTGGAAGGCTGACATCCTACCGCTAGATTACACCTGCACGGCCGCCGTCGGACCGCGGGCGCGACCGTCCGGCGTGGTTAATGCTTTTGTGATGGCGGGCGGGCCGCCGGGGCCGAGAGTTCGAGCAGCGCGACGCGTTCGAGCACGAGGCCTTCCCACCCCGATGCGGGGACCGCGCTTCGCTCGGCGGCCTCGATCCCCAACCGCTCGAGGACCGCCTCGTCGACCGGTTTCGGATACGCGCTTGGGTCGAGCGTGAGCTCGAAACGTTCCAGGAGAGCGGCCGGGTCTTGGGAGCGCTCGGTGACCAGGACGAACTGCTCGGTCGAATCGGAAACCCCGACCTTCGCGAGGGCCCGGGGAAGCTGGTCGTCGCCGGCGACGTACAACGCGAACTCCGCCCCTCGATCCCGGAGACGCGTCTCGCCGCGCCCTCGCGCCCGACCGAGGTGGGCCCACGCGGAGAGCAGATGCCGCTCGCCCGCCACGGCTCGCGCGTCGAAGAGCGCGACGAGCGCCGGGGATTCCGTGGCGATCTCGCGGAGGGTTCGGATGATCGTCGGGGTCGTCGGATTTCCGGCGCGAGCGCGCCGGGCGCCCACGGCCCGGACCGGGCGCTCCTCGGACGGGGGAAGGGGGACCATGGTCGCGGGTCACTCCCGCATGAACTTGAGGAACTCGTCGAGGGTCCGGGGCTGCAGCGTGTAGTTCTCCTGCCGCTCGCGGCCGATCGTCGACGTGGGAGTAGTGCCGTAGTCGTGGCCCGGAAGAACGATGAGCGCGTCGTCCAACGTAAGGAGCCGGTGGTGGAGGCTGTCGTAGAGCTCGGCGGGGCTACCGCCGGGAAGGTCGGTGCGCCCGCACTCCCCGACGAACAGGGTGTCCCCCGTGGCGACGTTCCCTTCGAAGACGTAGAGGACGCTGTCCTTGGTGTGCCCGGGAGTGTGGACGACGTGGAAACGGAGACGGCCGGCACTGATCGCGTCCCCGTCCGATACCGAAACGTCCTGGTGGACCGGAGCGACGCGGTGCGCGACGACCTTCGCTCCGGTCCGCTCCTTCACCTCCTGATTGCCCGCCACGTGGTCGGGGTGGCTGTGCGTGTTGAGAATGTAGCGCACCTTGACGCCGCGTTGATCGATCGCCTCGAGCACCGGGTCGATCCCGAAGGACGGGTCGATGACGACGCCCTCTCCGCCGGCCTCCTCCGCCACGAGGTAGGTGAAGTTCAGATACGGTCCGATGCGGAATTGGTCGAGGAGCACGCGCCGTTGAGAAGGGAGCGGTATTTGACCCTGGGGGAGCGGACTACGCGCTGTCCGGCTCCGCGGCGGTGGTCCGGCGGCCTGTGACCGCGTCGAGGACGACCCGGCCTTGGGAACCCTCGGCGTACCAGTGGGGCACGTAGAGGAGCACGAACGGTCCGAGCCGAATGTCGTCGGCGGTCGGGGGGACCCGACGGGTCTCGATGACGAGCGCCCCCTGATGCTGCTCGGTATGGTCGATGCGGACCGTGTGGTGCCGACGGATGGCATCGAGAGCGATCGGCGCGACCTGGGATTCCTCGAGCTGCGGAGTAAGGCGCTGGTGCGGCTCGGTGAGGTCCCCGATCAGCTCTCGCTCCTCGTCGCCCCAGATCTCGGCGCGGCGCGTGACGGCGTTGACCGCCACGAGGTTGCGGACCACCGCACCGTGGCCCCCATCGGGAGACGCGGGGCGAACTCGGTAGGCCGCGACGAAGAACGGGACGAGTCGGAGCGTGTACCGGGGCCCGTCCACTCCGGCGAGCGTTTCCGCTTCCGACCGGCCGATCCGAGGCCGCACGGTCCGCTCCCGGTCCGGAGCGATCGCGAACGGCGGTTCGAGAGGGGCGCCGGAGTCCGCGTCTACCGGGGAGAGCTCCGCTTCGGCCGGAGGTAGGAGGAGGAGTTCACCGAGCCCCGGACCGAGGGTGGACGGGTCGAGCACCTCGATCCCCCGGTCGGCGGCGAGGGCTCGAGCGGCCTCTCCGGGCTCGTCGTCGAAGACGATCGTGCGGCGCACGCAATCGGCGGGAAACAACGATTCCACGTCCGCGGGCGAGCGGGCGGAGGTCAGGACTACGACCGCCCGCCGGTCCCGGCTGCGAACGGCGATCAAGGTGTCGGGTCGAACGTCGAGGTGATAACCGGCCGCCTCGAGGAGCTTCCCGAGGACCGAACCGGATGTTCCTCCTCGGGTCATCGGTCGAGGACGCGCGCCCGGGATTATCTGGCTTCCGCTGGTCAGGCAAGGGGGCTACGTGAATTCCCTCGGCGCTCAGCGCCACCGCCGAAAAACAGCTAATGTCCCCCGACTCCTGGGGGAGAGCGTGGGTCGGTACTGGATCGGTTGCTCGGGCTGGGCGTACGATGATTGGGTCGGCCCATTCTACCCGCCGGGTACCCCTCCCGGCGATTTCCTCCGTTGCTACGCCCGCGTGTTCCGCGTCGTGGAGGTCGATTCGAGCTTCTACCGCGCGCCCTCCCCCTTCCTCGTCCGTCGGTGGTCCGAGCGAACGCCCGACGGATTCCGTTTCGCGCTCAAGGTCCCCCGCGACGTGACCCACGAATCCGCGCCTCAGGCCATCCGCGATATCCTCGACCCGTTCCTCTCGAGTCTCGAACCGTTGCGCTCGCGGGGCAAGCTCGGACCGGTAGTCTTGCAATTTCCTCCGTCGTTCCGCGCGGGAACCGGGAGGGCCCGACTGGAGCTTCTCCTCGACTCAGTGCCGCGCGAGTACTCCCTCGCCGTCGAACTCCGAAACAGCTCGTGGTGGACCGATGCCACGCGCTCGCTGCTCGAGCGTCGAGGGGCCGCCCTAGTGTGGTCGGTCGTTCCCGAGACCCGACCTCCTCCCTGGGTCACGGGGGATTTCCTGTACGCCCGATTCATCGGTGACCGGGCCCTCACCCAGTTCAACCGCATCCAGCGGGATTCTCGGCCCGATATCGTGGCCATGAAACGGCTCTTCGAGAAGGAAGGACAGCCGGTCGACTCGGTGTTCGCGTTCGCGAATAACCACTTCATGGGTTTCGGCCCAGGAACCGCCGCCACTATCGCCGAGGTTCTCGGGGAGCCCCTCCCGGACCTCGGAGCCGCCGGGCGTGCCCCCGGCCAGAGCCGGCTCGAGCCGGGTCCCGGCGAGTAGCGTCGCTGGGGCAGGACCGGGTCCCGTGTGACGCGCCCTTACCAGGACAATCCTTTGTAACAACTCATGACTCCGGGCGACCGGGTATCTTCCTTCGGAGGCTGGTATCCAATGCCCCCGACCCACCGCTCGATGATTCGCGCTTCCTCTGGTACGCTCGCCGACCCTTTCGGGCCAACGGAGGCGTTCCATCTACGCGCCTTCCTTCCGTCGTGTTCCGACGTAGCTGGTCACGTCCTCTTCTGAGAACGTTCCGTGCAGCGTTTAGATCCCGGTCTTCCTCGTGCCCGCACGGGCAACGGAAGACACGGTCGCCTAATGCAAGAGGAGGATCGGCGATCCGCCCACATCGAGCGCATGTCTGACTGGTTGCGCGGGCGGGAACCCTGATGCACCTTCCTGACCGCATCCTCTCTTTGTAGGCAGACATCTCGCGGAGCATGCCCCACCCCGCGTCGGCAATCCCTTTCGCAAGCCGATTCCCCTCGGAGAATGACGCTACATCGATGTCTTCGAACACGATGAGGTCGTGCTGGGTCGCCCATTCGCTTGTCAGCTGATGAGCCCAGTGACGGCGTTGCCTACGAATCAATCGATGACACTTCGCCACCACCGCCTTCTGTCGTTTCCAACGATTCGAACCGCGGTGTCTGCGCGAAAGTGTCCGCAAGTGTCGCTTCAAGCGTCGCTCGCTCCGGAGCAAGAAACGGGGCGGGTCGACAGTCTCACCCGTGGAAAGAGTTACCACGTGGACCAGGCCGAAATCGACGCCTACGGGTGCCACAGGCTCCGATGCAGGAGGAGGTGATGGGTCGACGATTTCGTACTGCAGAGTCGCGTACCAATCGTTCCCCTCTCGCGATACGACAATGCAGGTGACTGCGCCAAGAGGAGGAGAGCGATGCCGACGGACGGGAACCGCGCCTGCTTTCGGAATCCTTAGTCGCCACCTTCCCGCGGGGCTCGTAACCCACGGATCGGCCTTCGGGACCCATGTGAATGAATTCGTTTCACGGCGGAACCGTGGGAAGCCGGGCCGCTTTCCTTTGCGAAGGCGTCGGAACGCTGCGCGATAGGCGAGGTCGAGTCGTTGCAGGCAGTCACGGGCGGCGTCGTAGGGGGCAGCCCCGATGCCATTCAGATCGAAGGCTCTCCAGTCCTTGAGTCGGACCTGCTGGTCGAGATACGAGACGCGGCGATGCTCCCGGATCCAGGCATCGCGTCGTTGCGCGAGGGCGTAGTTCCAGAGGTGGTTCATCTCGGCCAGGATGTGGTCGAAAAATGAACGCTGGTCACGAAGAGGATACAACCGGTATCGATAGGACAGAAACACGCGGTACCCTGGGTTCCAAGACGGAGGAGGGGACTTGGGGAATTAGCGGTGAGAGGTAGTGAAACGACATCGAGGTGGAACCGCTCCACGGGGATAGCGGAGATTGCGCGTGGACACAATCCTTTTAGGTCGCACCGGGGTCCAAACCGCTCGTAGATGGGCGAGGCCTTTACCCTGCGGGTCGCCGAAGCATTCCAGCAGGACATCGGCTTGGGGACCGCCCGTCTTGACGTTCAGACGCGCCAACGGCTCAAAGTCGGCCTCGGCGACATCATCGAGGTTCGAGGACGAAAGCCGACACCGGCCGTCGTGAGCCGGGCCCAGCAGGAGGACGAGGGCAAGGGGCTCGTTCGGATCGAGGCGGTGGTCCGCCGCAACGCCGGAGTCAGCATCGGCGACCGAGTGTCGGTTCAACGGGTCGACTGCCCCAACGCCGACGCGATCACGATCGCCCCGATCTACGCGGGCTCTGCTCGGATGGACCTCGGACCCGGTCTCGAGAGCTTCGTCGCGAAAGCGCTGGCCCGTCGCCCGTTCATCCGCGGGGACGTCTTCGTAATCCCCGGGGTCTTTCTCATGGGGGGGTCGCTCCCCTTCATGGTGGTCTCCACTCAGCCGAAGGGAATCGTCCAGGTCGCCCCGTCCTCGCTGATCACGATCAAGGAGGAGACGGTCAGCGAGACCGAGGTCGCCGCTCCTCGCATCTCCTACGAGGACATCGGAGGCCTCAAGGAGAAACTGGGACGGGTCCGGGAGATGATCGAGCTCCCCCTGAAGCACCCGGAGCTCTTCGACCGCCTCGCGATCACTCCCCCGAAGGGCGTGCTGCTCTACGGTCCGCCGGGCACGGGAAAGACGCTGATCGCGAAGGCGGTCGCGAACGAGGCCGGCGCCCACTTCATCGGGATCCAAGGCCCCGAGATCATCTCGAAGTACTACGGGGAGAGCGAAAAGGAACTTCGGGAGAAGTTCGAGGAAGCGGAGAAGAACGCCCCCAGCGTGATCTTCATCGACGAGCTCGATTCGATCGCCCCCCGCCGGGACGAGGTCGTCGGCGAGGTCGAGCGCCGGGTCGTCGCGCAGCTCCTGACGCTGATGGACGGACTCTCCGGGCGCGGGAACGTCATTGTCATCGCCGCGACCAACCGCGAGGAAGCGATCGACCCGGCCCTGCGCCGCCCCGGCCGCTTCGACCGGGAGATCGAGATCGGGGTGCCGACGCAGGAAGGTCGACTCGAGATCCTCCAGATCCACACTCGGGGGATGCCCATCGACGGCACGGAAAAGGACCGCGAGAAGATCCTGAAGGTCCTGTCCGCCCAGAGCCACGGGTTCGTCGGCGCCGACCTCTCGTCACTCGCCCGCGAGGCCGCCATGCGAGCGCTGCGCCGCTACCTTCCCGAGATCGACTTCGACCAACCGATCCCTCTCTCGCTCCTCGAACGGATGAAGGTCACCGAGCACGATTTCCGCGAAGCGTTGAAGCAGATCGAACCCTCGAGCCTGCGCGACGTGGCGGTCGAGATCCCGACCACGCACTGGGAAGAGGTGGGCGGGGTCGAGCGGGTCCGAAAGATCCTCGAGGAATCGGTCGAGCTGCCGTTCAAGAACCCGCAGGTGTACCGTCACATCGGCATCGAACCGCCGCGCGGTATCCTTCTCTACGGACCTCCCGGCGTCGGAAAGACTCTTCTCGCGAAAGCCGCCGCGACGGAGAGCCAGGCGAACTTCATTTCTGTGAAAGGCCCCGAAGTGATGAGCAAGTGGGTCGGGGAGAGCGAGAAAGCCATCCGGATGATCTTCAAGAAGGCACGACAGGCCTCTCCGTCGATCGTCTTCATTGACGAGATCGATTCGATCGCCCCTCGCCGGGGATTGCAGACGTCGAGCGGGGTGACCGAGCGGATCGTGAACCAGCTCCTCACCTCGATCGACGGTCTCGAATCCCTCGAGCGAGTCCTGGTCATCGCGGCGACGAATCGGCCCGACATCGTGGACGAGGCGCTCCTGAGGACGGGACGGTTCGACCGTCTGCTCTACGTCGAGCCCCCTACTCTGGCTGGGCGGCTCGAGATCCTGAAGGTGCACACTCGGGCGATGCCGCTCGCGGAGGACGTCGACCTGGACGCTCTCGCCACGAAGACCGAGGGCTACGTCGGGAGCGACATCGCGGCTCTTTGCCGCGAGGCGGGGCTCACCGCAATTCGGGAGAGCCTCAAGGCCTCCAAAGTGACCCGGGCCCATTTCGAGACCGCGTTGAAGCAGGTCCGGCCTTCGATCGATGCGGAAGGTCTGAAGTTCTACGAGGATTTCGAACGGCACTTGTTGCGCGAGCGCGTCGGGCGCCGCCGGGACGAGCCGGTCGAGGGCATCTATCGCTAGACGTCGTCACCGACGAAGGCCGTGTCCGCTCCATAAAGCAAGCTATAAGTAGCAGGGCCAAGTTCGGCGCGCCGCCTCCGATAGGGGGCGGCCAAAACGGGAGAAGTGAAACAGTTGGTTCGACAATGGTACCGCGCCGCCCTGTGGGCCCTGGTACTGGTCACGCTGGTGACGAGTTCACTAGCCGCGATCGCTGGGGCGCAGGCCGGATCGCCAGCGAACTATACGCTGACGGGCTACGTGGAGCAGCCGGGGGGATCCCCGGTAAAGGCCGGCGCTCAAGTCGACCTCATCTCCCGGGCCACGGGCCAGGTCTTCTCGACCACGATCACCGGTGCCGGCGGCCAATTCACCTTCACGACGGCGAGCACGAGCGGAGCCTTGGAGCCCGGCTACTGGGGTGTCTGGGTCCCGTCGCAAGGGAATGTGAGCATTCCGAGCTGCAACCCGACGAAACCTTACCAGTGTGCCATCCTTCCGCAGAACCAGAACCCGGTCTTCGCGTTCGAGAACGCGACCGCCCTCACCACGTCGAACTACCCGGTCATCCTCACCGGCGTCTCGGTCCTGCCCTATGTGGGTAAGATCACCGGCACGGTAAGCTCCGGAGCTACGATGGAACCGGGGGCCCAGGTCTCCCTGCTCGACCCCGACTACAACGGGCTCGTCCTCGTGAACAACACGACGGCCGCCGACGGGTCGTTCTCCCTCAGCGTCCCGCTCTCCGTGGCCCCGTTCACGAGCTGGGTTCTCCGAACGATTCTTCCCGGACCGTCCGTCCTCTACAACTTCACGAAGACCGTGGTCCCTACGCGGACGCCCGTCGTCATCAACCCCAACATCCAGAACTACGTCGTCTCGGGGTACGTCAACCTCCGTTCGAACCCGTCGGCCCACGTACCGACGGCCGGTAACGTCACCTTGTTCGACCCCTCCAACGGCTATCTGTACACGAGCGGAACTCCCGTGGGAGGCTTCTACTCGGCCGGCACGTACCCGCTCAATTTCGTGAGCGGGTCGCAGACGTTCGACGTGGTCCTCTCCTCGATCGGCTACGGGACCGCCTGGTACCCTCTGACCGTCTCGAGCCCGACCCCGGTCCAGCAGAACGTCCTCGTTTCCCCCCTCGCTTCGAACCAGCTCGGCAACTACCAGACGACCCTCAACTTCTCGGGGATCAACGTCGCCTCGGGCTCCGGCAGCCTCGCGGTCAAGACCGTCGCCACGCTCGGCAACGACACGGTCGTGTCGAATCTCCCGAACGCGACCGTCGGACAGCTCTGGGCGCAGCTCGGCCTGGATTTCGATAACTCGATCGCGTTCTCGAGCGCATCCCTACCGACGGTGGCGAATTGGGTCAACTCCACGGGACCGTTCTTCCCCGCCGTGCAGGCCGATACCGCGGTCAACGGCACCGGATTCCTCGGACCCGTCGCTCCGGAAACGCTCGCGAGCTGGTCGTCCACCTGTTCGGGCTCCTGCGGTCTCTCCACGGGCGGCAGCCTGACCTATCAGTGGTCGGAAAGCTACGGCCTCAACGGGTCGGTCCCGGTGAATTCCTCGACCTATCGAATCGCTTTCGGCTTCGCGCATCCGGTGTCGAGCTCGGATGTGTACAACTACAGCCTCGTGCTCCCCGCCGGTTACGTCCTCGCGGCGGGTACCCAGGCCCCCACCGGAACGCGTCTCGCTCCGGCCGGACCCGGTGGGACCTGGACGAGCTTCACCCTCCAGTCGCTCCCCAGCAGCACGCTCGTCGGAAGCGCTTCGTTCTCCATCGTGAAGTACGCCGCCCTCACCGCGATCGTGAACGCTTCGGTGTCGAACTTCGCGTTCTCGAGCAAAAACGTCCTCAACAGCACGAACGGTAACTACACCGTCCAAGTCGGGGTCGGCCAGAGCGTGACGTTCAGCGCGCTCAACTCCCTCTACCCCTCGGGGACGAACGGGACGCTCTTCGCCTGGACCTTCGGGGACGGCGGAGTGGCCAGTTCGGGCTCGGCGACCGCGAACCACACCTACTCGACCGCGAGCGGCTCGACCCCGCTCGCCGGGATGCTTACGGTGACGAGCTCGGGAGGTCTCGTGGACTCGACCCCCTTCCATGTCTGGGTCGCCCAGGGACCGGTCGTCGCGGTGATCACCGCGAACTCGACCGCGGCGCAGAACAAAACCGCCGGGTCGACGCCCTATGTGTTCATCAACTGGGGAACCACCCTCAACTTCAACGCGAACAAGAGCACCGCGCAGGTGAGCCCGACGGCCCCCGTACCGGGGGTTCTCTCTGTCGCGTCGTTCGCGCTCGTCTCGTCGCACGGCTTCAAACAAACCGCGAACTTCTCGGTCGGGCAGAACGCCAACTTCGGGGCTCCCTTCACCGTCACGTTCCTCGGCGCCGGAAGCTACCTGACCTCCGGAACGGTGAGTGGGACGGCGGTTCCGTTCCTCGGCTGGCAGTTCAACCTGACCCTGACCGTCTGGTCCGGAACGGGACAGTCCGCGAAGACCACGCTCGTCCTGCTCGTGAACGACACGCAGAAACCGGTCTCGGCGTTCCAGATCCTGAACTCCGCGAGCGTCGCGATCCAGAATGGCGGGATCGTCGCCGGGACCAACCTTTCCGCGAACGTTCTTCTGGACGGGGCGAACGCGACCGACCCGCACAACGGTTCGATCGTGAAGTACTACTGGCTCGTCACGAACTCTGCGGTCTCGACGTTCCACCAGGGCTTCAACGTGACGACGGTGAAGCCGTACCCGTCCGTCTGGGTGCCGGCGTCGGTGACGGCCTACACGGTCAACCTGACCGTCTGGGACCGCAACGGAAACTTCGCGTATGCGAAGCAGAGCCTCGCCGTCTCGCAGAACACGACCACGACGCCCATCATGGCCGCGAACAACATCACGGGGCCGACGAGCCTCACCGATGGCGCCGCGGCGACCTTCTGGGTGAACATTACGGTCGGCGGGGGCTCGAAATCGGTCGGCGACAACGTCTCGGTGGCGTTCTATCTGCAGTCCCAGAGCGGCACGGGCAATCAGATTCCGATCGCGGGAACGCCGGCCTCCGTAAAGTGGTACAACTACACCTCGCCCGGCGTGGTGAACTCGGTCTCCTTCGCGACGGGGACGCTTGCGACGCTGGCGTTCAACACGACGGTGCGCGCCGAGATCACTTGGACTCCCGTGGTCACGGGGAACTACCGGCTCAACGCGAACGTGACCTCATCCAACGGGTTCGCGGGGAACTACAAGAACCTGCCCAACGTTCAGGTGCTCAACGTCTCGATCGGGCCGAATCCGACTACGCAACTCCTCGAATATGTGGCCATCGGGGTCGCGGTCGTCGTCGTCCTGCTCCTGATCGTCCTCTGGTACCGCCGACGCTCCCATCGGGGCCAAGTGAAGGGCGCGACCGGCCGCTCCGGCCTCGAGCGCTCGAAGCGCCCGGCGGACGACGAAGACGACGAGGACGAAGACAAGTAACGGTCCGGCGCCGGGTCGCTCTCTCGGGTCGCCTGGAGCGAGCCCCTAACCCTTTCCCTTCTCCTTCGGCGTCGACGATTCGAGGGCCGACGCCCTCGCTGTGATCACGGGCAAGGCCGAGCGGCTGCGCCCGTCCCCGTCGTCTCAGCCGTACGGGCCGACCTCGTCTAGGAGGTCGACGTGCGTGAGCAACATCCGTCGGCAGCAGTAGCGATTGAGTCCGAGCGCATCGAGCACGGCGCCGGCGGGCTCGCCGCGCGCGGTCCGTTCGCGATACTCGTCCCAGTGCTGGCCGATCACGGCCCCGCAGGTGAAGCATCGGACCGGTACCATCATCGTCATGGGAATCCTCCTCGAGCTCAGCGGTACGACTTCTGCCGACGCTTACGGGCCCCGCGGCCGCCGGGGCGCTTCGGCAGCTTGCGGCGCGGGTCGTTCACGAGAAGGGAGCGGTCGTAGCGCTTGAACATCTCCTTGAGCTGGTCGTCCTTGAGCCACGTGATGAGGCCGCGGGCCACCGCGGTCCGGGCGGCGGAGGCCTGGCCGACGTACCCACCGCCTCGCGCCTGGACCGCGATGTCGAGGTTCTTCGCGCGGTCTCCGACCATGAGGAGCGGTTCCTGGACCTTCAGGCGGATCAGCTCGGGCTCGACGAGCTCGAGCGGGCGGTCGTTGAACCGGACCCGCCCCATCCCCTTACGAACGGTGGCCCGCGCCACGGCGGCCTTGCGCTTGCCGGTCGCGAGGACCACGACGGGCGCCTTCACACCCGGGCCCCCAGAAGCTTCGTGATCTCGGCGAGGGTGACGGGAGGTCGCAGCGTCGGCCGCGACTTCGCACCCTCGAGGGTTTCCATCTTGTGGCCCGCGTACTCGGCCGGGACCCCGATGTAGACTTCGAGCCGCCGGAAGGCGACCTTGCCTCGGGTCTGCAGATGGGGGAGCATGCCCCGAACCGTGCGGCGGAAGATCCGGTCCGGGTACCGGGGGAAGTGCGGTCCACTGCGAACCGAGCCCCGGGCGCGCGCCTCCGTATAGTGGGCGATCGCCTGCGTGCGGCTACCGGTGACGACGCTCTTCTCCGCGTTCACCACGACGATCGTCTCTCCGTTCAGAAGGCGCTTCGCGATCAGGCTCGCCGCACGGCCGAGGACGAGGTCGCTGGCGTCAACGACCTTCGGGGATTCCGCCGGCGCGTCAGGCAAGGAGCCGCACTCCCGCCCCGTCCGGCTTCGTCTTGATGAGGTCGTGCATGGTGATCGCGACCCCGCCGGCCGCGTGGATCTTCGTCCGAGCATCCTTGGAGTAGGCGAACGCGGCGACGGTCAGCCGCTTCGAGAGGGGTCCGTGCGCGAGGAGCTTTCCCGGCACGACCACGGTATCTCCGGCTTCGGTCAATCGTTCGAGGTGACCGACGTTCAGGGGAATTGCGCGGTGCCGGGGCTTTTCGAGTCGGTCCGCGACCGACGCCCAGATCGGCGCCTTCGCAGAGCGCGCCGCGCGGCGCAGTTCCACGATGAGCCGAACGAGCTCGGAATTCTCCTTAGGAATGGGATGGGCCATAGGCGGGAGGCCCTCGACCCGGGTGGCTCATATAAGCATTGCCGGGACGCGATGCGCCGGAATCACGCCTCCCGGTCGCCGGGCGCCCAAGAGCCCTCGCGCGGGCTTCCAGTTCCCGCGAACGGTTAAATACGCGCCCCCGCCATCGGCGCTCGAGGCCCTCCCTATGCGTAAGTTCCTCACTGAACTCCGAGGAAAGACCGTGATGACGAACGACGGCCAGATTCTGGGCATGATCGACAACTTCGTCGTCGACACGCTGACCGGCGGGATTGCCCACGTCCTCGTGACCCCGAGCGAAGACGTCGAACAGCGCCTCTTTCAGAGCGACGCGTCGGGCCGGCTCGTGCTCCCTTTCAAGAGCATGCGCGCGGTCAAGGACGTCGTCGTGATGGAAATTGGGAAGTAGCCCC
>Ga0074044_10001176_pt1 | contig 24043 bp, 18 predicted proteins | sample BogForMeECP23OM1_FD_94443 | JGI IMG/M metagenome (GOLD analysis project Ga0074044, IMG submission 94443) | Bog forest soil microbial communities from Calvert Island, British Columbia, Canada - Bog Forest MetaG ECP23OM1 | ecosystem: Environmental > Terrestrial > Soil > Wetlands ... | reverse complement strand
TTTCGGCCGTTTTCTTCGGCGACGGTGCGCTTGAGGAAGGGGTCAGCTTCGAAGCGTTGAATATCGCCTCACTGTGGAAGCTGCCTGTTGTGTTCCTGTGCGAGAACAACAGCTCCGGTTCATGGGCGCCGGGTGAAGGATATCCAACTCTCGTTCATGCTGCCGGCAGCGATTTGTGCGGCATCCCCCGATCGGTGAACATCCCGACAGTTCGGCTGGACGGCGCCGACGCCGCGGCTGCCTTCGCCGCCATCTCCGACGCCGTTGCCCGCTGCCGCGCCGGAAATGGGCCAGTCTTTATCGAGGCCGTTACCAAGCGCTGGCCTGGCAACAATCCGCTTTGGCCCGAGCCGGTAACCGGAAGGACCGACCTCGGCATGGCGATGGGAGAAAGTAAACCACACGGCGAACACGCCGATTGGCTGGACCATCACGACCCGATCCTAAGGCTGGTCCGGTCCATGGCCGGCGATGCGGCCGCGATCAAGCGCATCAAGTCACTCGATGAAGACATCTGTAAGCGTATCGATGCGGCGGTGAGCTTCGCCTTGAGCAGTCCGTCACCGAGCCCCGCGACGGCTTACGACCACGTCTTTGCGTGAGGAAAGTGAAATGGCCAAACAAAGTTATGCCGCAGCTCTGGTCGATGCGCTCTATGACAGTCTTGCCGCCGACGATCGCATTAGTTTGATCGGCAGTTACGTCCTCGGTCTCGGTCCACAACGCCACCTCATGGACCGTCTCCGCAAGGATTTTCGCGACCGGATTGACGACCCGCCGACCTCGGAAGCAGGCGCAGCGGCAGCCGGTGTCGGCGCCGCCATGGCCGGGATGAGGCCATTTGTCGATCTCGGTACCGGAAGCTTCAGCTATTTAGCTTGGTCGCAGGTCACCAACGAAGCTGCGATCAGTTATTACATGTCCGGCGGCCGCATACCGGTGCCGGTGACTTTCCATCTCCTGCATGGCGTGCGCGGCGGCGGCGCGGCGCAGCACAGTCACAGTCCGCAAAGCATGATGAGCAATGCGCCCGGCCTCGAAATCGTCGTTCCGTCGACGGCGGCCGACGTCTACGGCTTGGTCCGCACCGCGTTCATGAGCAACAACCCGACCATGATCGCCAGCCACGCCAAGCTCTTGGGCATCGAATCCGATATGCCCGCCGATAAGAAGCCGATCGCATTCGGCCACGCGGACATCAAACGCAAGGGCCGCGATGTGACCGTGGTCGCCAATTCACTGATGGTGCACTACAGCCTGGCAGCCGCGGAAAAACTGGCCGCGGACGGGATTGATGTCGAGGTCGTCGATCTACGCACCCTCGCGCCGCTGGACGAAAATACAATTCTCGAATCGGTGAACCGGACCGGACGCCTTGTTGTCGTCGACGAATGTCCGCTGCGATGCGGGATCGCGTCGGAAGTGTCTGCCTCGGTTGTCGAGCAGGCTTTCGACAAGCTCAAGGCGCCGATCCGGCGTGTCACCCGGGCACAGGTCCCGGTACCTTACAGCGCACCGCTTGAAGCGGAGATTACCCCCGACCCGCTGAAGATCGAGGCCGCCGTCCGCCAGGTTGTCGAGTACGGTCGGCGGCCCCGGTAGCACGTCCGCCGTTGTTATTTCGGCAAATAGCTCGTATCGACGATCTTGGCGGCCTGAACTTCGGACTCCTTGATGTCGCCGATCTGGACCAGCGTCTTGACCGTGCTGTCCACGACGCCGTCCGGGATAGCGAGGTTGTGGCTGAACGGCTTGAGCTCCTTGATGTAGTAGTCGTAGGTCTGCGTTGCGTATTCCGACGCCAGCTTGGTATGGGCGGCGAGGATTTTGATGGCCTCATCCCGGTTGTTGCCGTCGTAGAGCCAGTCAACGCCTTCCGCAAGCGCCTTGAGATAGCCGCGCGCCTCCTTGTCATGACTCTTCAGCCATGACGGCTTGGAGAGAATGACGAGGAAGCCGTAGTTCTTTCCATACGACCCGATGTCGAGGAGCTTGTGGTAGCCATCCGCTGCCGCACGGAAATCGAACGGCTGGCTGAGCAGCGCCGCCTGCACCTGATGTGCGGCTAGCGCTGCGTAACGGTTTGGCGTTGCGCCATCGTAGATCTGATCGATTGATTCCGGCTCGACACCATTGGACTTCACCCATTGGTTCCAGACGAACGTCAGCAAATCTTTCTGAAACGGCAGGATGACGCGCTTGCCCTTCATATCGGCGGCGGTATTGATATTGGCATCGCTCATGATCGAGTACGGATACTTGACGACAAGGCCGCCGATCATCACGGCATCCGCTCCTTTGGCAATGGCGCGGATAGCCGTGTCGAACGTCGATACCGCAATACCGAACGATCCGCCGACCATCTGCTGGACGGTACTCGCGACATTGCCGACGTAAGTCACCTGCGGTTCGACGCCCGCCTTTTGATAGAGGCCTTTGTCCTCCGCGACAAAGCTTGGCCAGTCGGGCGCGATCGGCGCGACATCGCCGACCGCCAGCGGTGTCGGATCGGCCGCGCACGCCACTGCGGTACCGCACATGATGGCGAACCCAACGGCTACCGGAATGCTGCAGGCTTTCGCAAAACGCATCTGTCTCCTCCATGTTCTAGGAATGCAGCGAGGCGAGTGTGCGCGCCTCCTGATTGATACTGTCACGAACCTCCTGTTCGATGGCGCGCCATATGAGATCCGTGAAGTAGACAAACTGAGGGGTCCGCTTGATCGATAACTCACGTGGACGCGGCAGGTCGATTCGAACCTCCTGCTTCAGACGGCCGGGACGAACGGTGAGGATCAGCACGCGATCCGATAGATAAACTGCTTCGTCGATTTGGTGCGTGACCAGTAGAACAGTTTTCTGCGTCTCTTGCCAAATCCTCAAGAGCTCGGACTGCATGATCTCGCGAGTCTGCGCGTCCAGAGCGGCAAAAGGCTCGTCCATGAGCATAATGTCGGCGCCGGCGGCCAATGCGCGCGCGATGTTCACGCGTTGGCGCATGCCGCCGGAGAGCTCGTGCGGATAATGTTGGTCGAATCCGCCTAGCCCGACAAGCCGCAGAAAGCTGCATGCGAGTTCGCGCGCCTGCTTGAACGGCCGGCCCGCGAGCTCCGGTCCCAAAGCGGTGTTGTTGCCGCAGTTACGCCAGGGGAAGAGTCCGTCGTGCTGAAACACGAAAGATAATCCTTTGCCCGGCGCGTCGACGATCTTGCCGTCGACGGAAACCGTTCCGCTGCTGGGCTGTATCAGACCGTCCACGAGCCTCAGGAAAGTCGTTTTGCCGCAGCCGGAGGCTCCGACGATACTCACGAACTCTCGGGGGAAAATATCGATGTTGAGATCGCGCAAAACCTCTATTTGAGCATTGCCCTTTCGGAACGCCTTACTCAGCCCGCAGGTCGAGAGTTTCGCGTTCGCGCTGATCATTCTTGCTCTCCCGACTCGCGCCAAGGGGCGAGCCTGCTTTCGAGCCACTTCAGCAGCTCGACTGAAACGACGCCGGCGATCGCCAGGATGATGACGCCGACGAAGACGCCCGCCGTGTCAAAGCTCTGCGCCGCATTCAAGATGAGGAAGCCCAACCCCGCGCGTGCACCGAACAGCTCCGCGACCACCACGCCAACGAGGGCACGCGCCACGCTCAGCCGCAGGCCGGCGATGATGAAAGGCAGCGCAGCGGGCAGCCGCACCTTCGTATAGATCTGCTGCTGATTGGCTGCAAAAGAGCGGGCGACTTCGATCAGGGCTCTATCGGTCGTGGTCAGGCCGGTGATTGTATTGATGAGTATGGGAAATACTGCGACCAGAAAGACGATCGCGATCTTCGACGTCAAGCCGATACCAAGCCACAGAATGAACAACGGCCCAAGGGCAACAATGGGAGTGGCGTAGAGCATCGAAATCCAAGGATCCACTAAGCCTCGGATCAATGAAAATTCTGCAAGCACGATGCCCAGCGCTATTCCGACTATGATCGACAATCCGTATCCGCAAACGAATTCGGTAAAGCTGACATAGATGTGGCGTTGCAGTTCACCGGTCGACCACAACTCCCCTGCCCGGATAACGACGCTGCTCAGCGGAGTGAAAAACAGCGTATTGTCGATGAACACGCGTGCACAAAGTTCCCACAGTGCAATTGCGACGGCGAATGAAACGAACCAACGTGCAGTTGAAAGCCAGACGCCCAGCCGGAAGCGGCCGACTTCCCGCTGCGGCGCAACAAGGTAACGATCCTTCGACATCGCTTGCCACATCGGCTTTCATTAACGCAGGTCTAAGCCCGCGGCCTGATGGATTTAATGTATCCTTCCACGTCTATTCAATAAATCAATGATTGATTTCATGTCGTATTTTCGCTCTGGTGAGTCGCGAGGCGGATGACGGCGGAAAGTTATTTTGATCACTCCGCCGTCACGCCCGACTTGTCAATGATCGCCGACCATTTGGCTTCCTCGCTAGCGATATCGGCGCGGTAAGCCTCCGGCGTGCCCGGCAGCGTCTCGGTGCCGTCGGCGGCCAGCCGGTGTCGGATATCGTCATCGGCCAACGCGGTGTTGAGCGCGGTGTTGAGTTTGGCGATGACCGCCGGCGGCGTTCCGGCCGGCGCGACGAGACCATAGTGCAGTTCCGCCGTGTAGCCGGGCAGTCCGGCTTCGGCCACCGTTGGCAGTTCCGGGAACAGCGGGGAACGCTTTGCACCGGTCACCGCCAGCGCCCGCAAATTTCCGTCACGCACCTGGCCCACAACGCTGGCCATCGGGCAGAACATGAGCGCCACTTGTCCACCCAGGAGATCGGTGAGAGCAGGCGCGACGCCCTTATAGGGAACGGCAGTGAGTTTGACGTCCGCCATCGTGGCAAACAGCGCAGCGGCGAGATGCGTACTCGTACCGGTTCCGGTCGAGGCAAAGTCGAGCTTGCCCGGTTGTTGTTTGGCGAGCGCGATCAATTCGGCGATGGAATGTGCCGGCACGGCTGGATGCACCAGTACGAGATTCGGGCTCGTCGCGATCAGTCCGATGGGCGCGAAATCCTTCTTCGGATCATAGGCAACGTCGGGATACAGCGAGGGATTGATCGCGAGCGAGCTGGTGGCGATGAGCAACGTGTAGCCGTCGGGCGCGCTTCTTGCGGCGTCACGCGTGCCGATCGTGCTGCCGGCGCCGCCGCGGTTCTCGATCACGATTTGTTGGCCGAGGCTGGCGCTCATCTTCGCTGCGACGAGACGCGCGATCACGTCGTTGCCGCCGCCGGCCGGATAGGGAACGATGACCATGATCGGCCGCGTCGGATAATCGGCCGCTTCGGCCCGTCGCAGGTTGCCGTCGGTTGCCGTGGCAACCGCTACGATCAGGGCCGCCACGGCCATGGTCACGGCAATGGCCGCACTGGTGTTCGTTCGCTTCGGCAAGGCCGCTTTGCTCCGCAAGTCGAAGTTCATAAAGAACCAGCCGGTCTCAACACAAATTTTACAGCTTCTTGATGCCGGCCTGATCGATGATGCTTTTGAACAGGCCGATTTCCTTGGTCACGCGGGCCCAGGCGGCGTCGGCGCCCTTGGCCCGCACGAAGAATCCGGCCTGATAGAACTTGTCTTTGAGGTCCGGCGTGACCAAGACCTTGAGCGTTTCGGTCTCCAGCCATTTGACGTTGGCGGCCGGCGTCTTGGCCGGCGCCAGCAGATCCGCATCGACTGCAAAGACGAAGTCCTTGTAGCCGGCTTCCTCCATGGTCGGCACGTCCGGCAGATCGGGCCAGCGCTCCTCCGAGCAGATCGCAAGCCCGCGCAGCGCCCCCGATTTGATGTGCGGCGCCGACGGCGCCAGCGAGCCGGAACACAACTGCACGGTGCCGGCGAGCAGCGCCGCGATGGCGTCACCGCCGCCCTTGAACACGACGGCTTCCAGGTTCGGCAGCTTTTCGCGGATTTTCAAAAGTTCCAGTTGCAGCTGCGGCGTGGTGCCGATGGGCGACGTCGAGGCATTGAATTTTTCGGGATTGGCGCGGGCGAGCGCGACGAACTCCTTCATGGTCTTCGCCGGCAGATCCGATTTGACCACGAATATATTTGGCGTGCCGCCCAATTCGCTGACCGCCACGAAATCCTTGTACGGATCGTAAGGCAGCGTGTTGTAAAGCCCGTAATTGATCGAATAGGAGTTGGTGGCGAGCAGGATGGTGTAACCGTCCGGCGCGGCACGCGCGGCATATTCCATGCCGATATTGCCGCCGGCGCCGCCGCGGTTCTCGATGATGAAGGTCTTGCCGGTCGATTGCTGGAGCGCGGCGGCGACGAGGCGGCCGACGATGTCGGACGGGCCGCCCGGCGTATTGGCCACGACGATCTTGACCGGACGATCCGGGTAATCGGCATAGGCCGAGCGGACGCGCAGGAAAGCCGGTGCGGCGATGCCGACAGCAAGCGCGCCCGCGCTTTTGACAAGACCGCGACGTGACGGCCCGGATGTTTTGCTGAATTTTGTCATGGTGCCTCCCTAAATTTGCAATGTCGTTTTTGCTCGACCGTCGCTGTTGATATCATCCAAGCGGCAGACGCGACTATTTCAGGCCGGCGGCGGCCTCGTGGATCAGGCTCGCATCGATCACGCTCTCGAACGACATTTGCCCCTGATAATTGAGTTCCCCGTGTTGGCGGTGGACCGCCTCCTGGCGGCGTAATCCATCCTCGAACTTGGCGATGTCGAGATTGCGATCGATGGCATAGGGCACGCTGCGCTCGACCGCTTCGATCTTGAGCCCCGTTTGCTGGGCGATCGAGGCGGCAATCCCGGCATCCTTCAGGTAAGGGCCCTGGGCGTCGCCGGCGCCGCGCAGCAGCGCGCGCAGGAAGTCGAGCGCGACCTTGCGCCGGTCGTGCATGAACCTGGTGCCGAAGAAGACGAAGGTGGTGATGGTGCCGGCGCCGACGCCGTCATCGGGCTCATCGAGCGCCACCGTGCCCACCATCTGCGCCGTGGTGGATAGCGGCTCCGGCAGCAAGCCGGCGTCGATGGCGCCGTTCTTGAAGGCGACGAACTGCTCGGCGAAGCCGAGCGGCGTCACGTTCATGTCCTTGAGCGACAGGCCGTATTTCCCGGCCATCAGCGTGAGAAAATATTCGGTGATGTCGCCCGGCGCGTTGATCGCCACCTTGTGTCCACGAAAATCCTTGGCGCTGCGGATCGTTCCATCGTCCCACAGCGCCTTGCGAATGAGCGGCTGCGTCGCCATCACCGGCCCTTGAACGCCCATCGCTGCGACGACGCGCAGACCAAAGCCCTCATGGGCGGCGTTGAAGAAGCCGGCGGTGGCGGCGCCGATGCCGACGTCGAGTTGGCCCGTCGCGAGCGGGGCGATGGTGTCGAGCGCGCTGCGCACATGGCCGGATTGGACGGTGATGCCTTCCTTGGCGAAATAGCCCTTGTCGACCGCGATATAGTAGGGCGCCTGCGCGATGCTCTGGACCAGCTGGACCGTGACCGTCTGCGGCTCGGCCCGGGCCGCCGGGACGAGGAGCCCCACGAGCACAATTGCCGCCGCCCAGTGCCTGAGCATGATCTTTCCTCCCTTGAGTTTTCTGCCGCAACCTTAGCCGACATAATGTCCGGTGTCGGCGCGTATAAAGCGCGCAGCAAGGCCCGCTGAATAGTTCGCTTTGATCTCATTCCGCAGTACGGCCAGCGGCGCAGATGCAAGGGTGACCTTCTCTGGCACGACAGCACTACCGGCACGGTGGCGATCTGGTTCCTGAACGGCAGCGGGGAGGTTTAATCGACCGCGAGCTTCGGCGTGGCCAAGCAACCGGACCATCGCCCGAACCGGCGATGACAAAGGCGACGGCAAAGCGACATTCTCCGGAACGACAGCAGCGGCGATCCCGCGATCCGGTTCATGAACGGCGCGACGGTCGCGTCCTCAGCCGGTCTCGGCAACCTTGGCACGACCTGGACGGTCCGGGCCACAAACGCCGAGTGACGAAGTGTGTGCAACCGCCCCCCGATCAATTACGATTGAGAGAGGCGCAAGGCATCGCCTCACAGCCCTCTTGCATCCCGCTGATAACGAATTTACTTTGCCGTCAATTCGCTTCAAGGGGGCAGGTGACAATCATCTGCCCGCCCGTCGTTTGGCATCGTTGCGCTGTCCAAGTGGAGCTACGTCATACTGGGTAGGGCGCCCAGCAGTGATGTATACGAACCGCCGGGTTGGACGCCCCCCCGCTTTTCCAGATTCGCATGTCCAGCCATCAGCCTCACTGCCTGCAATGAGCTTTCTTGCTCCAGCTGCGGTTTGGTATATTGCGGATCGGGAAAGCCAACTCCGTCCAGCTTGTTATGCCACCTGACATCTCGTGCGGAACGCAGTCAAACGGCTTCGAAAGTCAGCGGATGCCGTCAGGTTCTGTCGCCATTCTACTCTGCACGCTGAATGGGGCTCGCTTTCTGCCTCTTCAGCTTGCTTCGTTCGAAGCACAGGACCTCGCAGAATGGCGCTTATTCGTCTCAGACGACGGCTCCACGGACGATACTCTGCCCCTGCTCATGGAATTCCAGAAAAAGCACGGAGCGCGCAGGGTGAACATTCGCCGTGGCCCGGGAAAAGGATTCGTCGCGAATTTTTTGTCGTTGATCTGCGATCCAACGCTGCAGAGCGATTACTACGCATTGTCAGACCAAGATGATGTCTGGGAAGCTCATAAATTATCCCGCGCGCGATCATTCCTTATGAATGCTCCCGGCAACGTGCCGTGTGTCTACTGCTCGCGGACCCGTCTGATTGACGAGGATGGCGTTGAGATCGGTTTGTCGCCGCTGTTCAGGAAACCCGCGCATTTCCGCAACGCGCTGGTACAGAGCATTGCCGGCGGCAACACGATGGTTTTCAACGAAAAGACACGAAGCATTCTGATGCAAGCCGGCGCCGACGTGGATAGCGCTGCGGTCCATGATTGGTGGATCTATCTGGCGACCGCAGCGGTCGGAGGCAGGATTTTCTACGACCCCTTTCCTACCGTCTCCTATCGCGTACACGCCGGCAATTTGATTGGATCAAATCGCTCGTTCGGCAGCCGCCTGCAGCGCGCTTACATGCTTTGGAATGGTCGCTTCAGGGCGTGGAGCGATTTGAACATTCGGGCACTGGAGCGAATCCAGGGCGCGATGCCGGAGGAGAACAAAAAAACCTTTGAGTTATTTCGTCGGTCCAGAAATCTGAGCCTGTTACCGCGCCTATGCGGGCTGCGGCGCTCCGGCATCTATCGTCAAACAACGCTGGGTAACATCGGCTTGATATTGGCGGCGCTGGTGAAGAAAATATGAGCTTATACGTGTCCGCCGCCAGCATTGCGCGCTTGCGGGGCCGGTTTGCTTTTGATCGTCCGGACAAGATCAACAAGACCGGACCGAGTATCGATTTTAGGACGCCAACCGTCCCGCTTTAACTTGTTTGTGCTGACGATCAAATCGCCGGCCAGCCTGTGCCAGTAATCCTCCCGCCCGATCGCCTTGAACAAAAGCTCGAAGGCGTTAGGAGGTATGGAGATGAGCTGGCGTTGCCGTCCATAAGCTTCGCGCAAGATTGTGAAGATCTCCGTCAGGCTGAGCGCATCGTCATCGGCGATAAGGTAGATTTGGCCAATTGTCACACGCTCATTTAAGGAAAAGATTATTCCATCGATGAGGTTGTTCATGGCCAACAATGAACGACGGTTATCAAATCGAGCCAGCGGCAGCGGCCAGCGCGTTGCTGCGACCCGCAGCAGGGTGGCGATGTTGCCCTTCGGGTTGGGCCCGTACACCACAACTGGTCTGAAGATTGTGAAAGGTATGCCGCTGTCGCGCACCGCCTGTTCGGCGCCGAGCTTGGAGCGGCCGTATGCATCGGAGGGGTGGGGTTCGTCGGCTTCGCTGAGAACCCGATCTGCATAAGCTGCCGACTGAGCTCTGACCGAGGAGATGAAGATGAAGTGTTTAACCCCGAACGCGCGCGCGGCGCTGACAAGCTCTTGTGTCGCTATCCGATTCACCTGATCGAACAGCGCATCCGGAGATTTCGACGTCGCATGCGCCATTGCCGCGAGGTGAACGACGGCGTCCATGCCGTCTACGATCGGCTCCCACGCGGGCGGCCGGGTGAGGTCTGAGATTGTGACGGATTCATGCCCGCCGGGCAACATTGCCGTCTGCCTAGTGGCGGTACGAACAAAGTACCCGGCCCTGTCAAGCGCGGACGAAAGCGATCTGCCGACAAAGCCGGATGCCCCGGTGACAAGAATGCGATTCAACTGCAATCCCCGCAGCACTTTGCTTCACGAGCAAGTATACGTTTGTCGTCTAAACAACTCTCATCGTAATTTGTACCAGGCGAGGGCCAGCTGTTGGGCCTTTGCGACTTGCGCGGCCGTCATTTTCGACGCCACTGCGTCGCGAATCCTTGCTCTGAAATCGCGGTCATCCCCGACGGCTTGGGAAGCGGATAAATTCAGCCACATATAGGCCAAAACATAGTCTCGCGGGACGCCCCTGCCCTTGTTGTACAACAGACCCAGCTCGAATTGGGCCGGGCCATGGCCCTGGACGGCGGCGCGGTAATACCACTTCGCCGCCCCGTAGTAGTCCTGTGGCACCCCACGACCCGTTGAGTACATCCAGCCGAGCTGAGCTTGGGCATTCATATTCCCATGCTTGGCTAAGCGTATGACTCGTGCGGCAGACGCATAGGGGGCGGGAACATAGATTCCTTGGCGCGGGGAGGCATTGGCGGTCTCCACGGCAACGAGGGCCAAAATGACGGCGAGATACCGACCGATCTTCGTCACGGGTCCGGCTCCTAGGCTGCCCCCCTATTTAACTTGCAATTCGAATAACAATCCAGAGCTGGCGACGGAGCTCGCAAGCCATGTTAAATTCCATCACGACGACAGGGAGGTATGGCTTGATCATTGAAATCCTGCAAATCGACCGCTATGCCGAAAAGCCGACCGTGGCGAAGGTCTGCCGGCACCTGCAACGGACAAATGACCCGCTACGGACAGGCAGCTTCCCAATGGGTCTTCACCTGTGGCAAAAGGCCGTAGAACGAGCGGGACGGCCTTGAAGAGGGTGACTTGAGCAGACCACCGACCCCGAGAATCCGGCGTACCCGCGCCCGGCTCGACAATGATTCTGTGACATCTGGCGTGCGTTCGGTGACCCCGGGTTTCGCCAAAAGCGAAGGAATGAAAACGATACAACAGCTCTATGGGGAACATGACGGCAAGGTATCTGACAAGTGGTCGCTCTACCTTGTCGAATATGATCGTTTGTTTGCGCCTTTTCGGAAACGGCCGGTTCGTGTTCTGGAAATCGGGATTCAAAACGGCGGTTCGCTGGAACATTGGGGCAAGTATTTCCGCCACGCCGAAAAAATCGTGGGCTGTGACATCAACCCGGATTGCGGCCGGCTGCAATACGACGACCCACGAATCGCCCTGGTGGTGGCCGACGCTAATACGGACGAAGCGCAGCAACAGATCCTGAAGCATTCCGCGCGGTTTGACCTCATCATTGATGATGGCTCGCACCGGTCCGGAGACATAGTTAGCTCGTTTGCCCGGTATTTCCCTTTTCTTGAGAATGGCGGCCTATACATTGTGGAAGACTTGCATTGCAGTTACTGGCAGGAGTTCTCGGGAGGCTTGTATCATCCCGCTTCTTCCGTGGCCTTCTTCAAGCGACTGGTGGATGTCATCAATCATGAGCACTGGGGAGTAGACAACGCGCGGTCGGAATTCTTGCATAGTTTCGAGCTGTGCTACGGCATACTCCTCCATGAGGACCTGCTTCGCAAAATTCATTCTGTAGAATTTCTAAATTCACTGTGCGTTATCAAGAAACAAGATGCTCGTGAAAATATTCTCGGAGCACGGGTGCTCTCTGGCACGTCCGAAATCAGTCAGCCGAGCCTCCGGCCTCTAAACCGGACGGCTTGTCCGAAGCCCGATCAGCGTGGCAACGAATGGGCCGCCGCCGACCACCCGAGCGAGGAAGAATTCGCGCGTGCCACGGTCTCGGCGCGCGAGCACGAGCTTCGGCTGGTACGGACCGAGGTCGCGCGGCTGCAAGGCGAGCTGCCGAGCCGGGACCGCGAGATCGGTCGGCTGCAAAGCGAGGTCTCCGCGCGCGAGGGTTACCTTCACGACCTACAAGCCAAGGCCGTGGCGCTCGATACGGAACTTACCGCCCGCAAGGCGGAGCTTGCCGAGGCACGTAGTGAGAACGCCAAACTCGATGCAGTCGTCATCGAGGCGCATAGCGAGAACGCCAAACTCGATGCAGTCGTCATCGAGGCGCATAGCGAGAATGCGAAGCTCGATGCCGCGCTAAGCGCGACGCGCAAGGAAAACGTCGGACTGGTTGAATCGCTCGCCGAGGTACGCCGCCAGTACGCCGAACGGCAAGCCACGGTCGACCGACAGGCGGCCGAATTGGCGGCGGTTCGTCAACATGCTGCGCAGGCCGAGGCGGCCTCTGCGGACCGGCAGCACGAGCTTCGCACCATGCAACACAGTGCCAGTTGGCGGATCACCAAACCGCTGCGCTGGGTGCGGTCCGGAATGGACCGCTTCGCGCGCCGCGCCGCGCGGCTCCGCGAGCGGGCTTGCCGGACGATAACCTTTCGGCTCGGCGCCCGCCGCCTTCACGACTACTGCCTGGCTCGTGCAAATAGCAGATTGATCGCCGCGTCCGGCCTGTTCGATCGCAACTGGTATCTCGAGCAAAATCCCGACGTCCGCGCCGCCGGCGTCAACCCGCTGCTGCATTACCTGCGATATGGCGCCACCGAAGGCCGCGATCCGAACCCGCTCTTCGACAGCGATTGGTATCTCGACCGAAATCCCGATGTCCGCGCAGCATGGGGCAACCCGCTAGTGCATTACCTACGGCACGGCGCCGCCGAAGGCCGCGATCCCAATCCGCTGTTCGACGGCGATTGGTATCTCGAGCAAAATCCCGACGTGCGCGCCGCCGGCGTAAATCCGCTGCTACATTATTATATTTCGGGTGGGCTTGAAGGACGTCGACCAAATCCACTTTTTAATAGCAAATATTATCTAACCGAAAATCCAGAATTGGTCGAAAAAGGAATCTGTCCACTGGCGCATTTCATGCAGACCGGGTCAACTTTAGGCCGTCTCGGCTGGACTCCAGCTGATGCTATGGACTTTTTACGGAACTATGTCATTGACAGGAGGGATCAGCTCTCAGCGCACAACAAAACTAATTGGAATAAGAAAGTACCCAATGACCTTAGAATTGCGGTGTATACAAATAGTGACGGCAATTACTTCTTCCATGAAATCCGAGACCTTATAGTTGCTGGATTACGTAGCATTGGAATTGAGGCCTTTGCGCTTACTGAAAACTCTGAGCAACCTAACGACATCAGCTATCATTTCATTGTCGCGCCGCATGAGTTTTTTTATTGTAATCTATCGGGCCGCGAAAAATTATCGAGCCCAATAACAAAATCCATGATTGTATTAAACACTGAACAATTAGCCTCAGAATGGTTTGCGAAAGGCCTGCCGATTTTGCTCAAATCTCAGTTCGTGTTTGATATGAATTTTCAAACTGCGAACGCTCTGCGTGATTTAGGGCTGAACGCATTCTTTTTTCCGATTGGATATCTTCCAGCGTTTGAACAATATTCTATCGAAAATGACCTTCCCAAGTTACCCGCCCTTGCTTCGTTGGATGAAGCTGTAATTAGCTACAAAGACAGCGATAAACGCTTCCTCCACGACAGACCGTTAGATGTGACATTCATCGGTACTGCTGGATTAGCCAAGGACAGATATAGAAAAATCTCCAGGCGCGAGCATTTTTTCGCAAAAAATGCTTCTTTATTTAGCCGATACAATTGCTTCATTTACCTCGTTTGGATGGACGGACCTCTGGTACATTCAAAAAGCGCTGAACTGAATACGAAAGCGGTAATCGGCCTCAGCCAGCGAACAAAGATCCTACTGAATCTGAATTCTAGCGAATTCCCATATCTACAATGGCAACGGTTGGTGCTCCATGGAATTTGGCAAAGAGCTCTCGTAGTGAGTGAAATCGCAATTCAAACGCCCGGTCTTATTCCCGGGAAACACTATTATGAGGGAACTCTCGACCAAATACCTCAAGCAATTGAATGGTTCTTAAATGACCCTGAGGGCATCAAAGCTGCTGAGGACATGCGAAACGCAGCATTCGAGGTATTAAAAACTCAATTTGACTTTTCTCAAATTATACGCGGGATGGTCGAAAACCTTGCCATAGAGAATAGCCAGTGACTGAATATACAATACTGTGTCGACGGATAGGCAAATCAAATGCCGAAGTGACAGTATGCATAAGTCTTCACAACTATCAAAATTATATATTAGAAACGCTTCAATCGGTGGCAGGCCAGTTCTGGTCCCCTTTGGACCTCGTCATCGTCGACGATTTATCCACTGATAACTCTACAGAAATCGCAAAGACTTGGATTGAGAACAATGGATGTCGCTTTAATAATCTAATGCTAGTTAGCCATGCTCGGAACAGTGGACTATCTATTACACGGAATACCGGTTTTTTCTTAGCAGAAACCGAGTACGTGTTTGTTCTTGATGCGGACAATTTACTTTATCCTCGATGTATCGGACGATGCCTACAAGCAATTAAATCGGCAAAATCTGATTTTGCTTATTGTATAATTGAACGATTTGAAACGGAAACTGGTGAACCATGCACGTTGTCGCCATTAATGGGCGTAGAAGGCTGGAGCCAGAAACGTTTGGTATATGGCAATTACATTGATGCGATGGCACTTGTTCGCAAACAAGCATGGAAACAGGTGGGCGGGTACCGAGTAATGAGGCATGGTTGGGAAGATTATGATTTCTGGTGTAAATTCGCAGAGCACAATTTACAAGGCGCTCACATTCCCGAAATTCTGTGCCGTTATCGAGTGCATTCCTCCTCAATGCTTAGCTCAATAACACGTAAGAACATGTCTATCCTGAGAAGCGACATGATGAAACATCATCCGTGGCTTAGATTGTGACTTAAGCAATTTTTTATTGCATAACGCCATCAGGGAGCGTTTGAGCGATGGAAGTTTTCAAAGTAAGTGACTATCCGCAAGAGCCGGTTCCCGTCGACGGCGCCATCCTCGACGCGCCGAAGCGATTGCTGCCATTCCTCGCACGTCAGACAGATTACCGTTTTGCCTCGGCTCGCGTTCCGCCGTTAATTGGCAGCTGAGCACAGAACCAACGATAAAGCCGGAGTCTTCAAGGCATTGGGGCCATTGTCACATGACGGGTCGAAAATTCAGCCGTGCTTCGATAGCGAGAGATTTTGGCAATAATCCCAATTGGAGCAAGGTCGCTCTCATACTTGGTCTATTGCTTCTCGCGTGGCAGAAGTTCGCCACTATTGGAGGTCACGAGATCGTCGCCTCGGATAGTCCTCACGACGATTTTTGGCAGATACTTTCGGCCGCAAGTTGGTATTGGGGCCGCCCGTATGACGAATGGGCGCTGATGCATCTGCCGGTTGCGCCCCTGTTCATCGCCGTAACCGGAACCTCAGGCATACCGCTCAGGATCACGATCGAGCTGACGTACCTCGCGGGAGCTGCGATTTTGAGCTTCTCACTGGATCGATTGGGCCTGCCGCGCGCACTTCAAGCATTGTCGTTCGCGCTCGTTGTCTTTCATCCATACAGCTTTGGCGCTTTTGATATTGCGATCGATTCAACATTGTACGCCTGTTTGATGTTATTTTTTGTCGCTCTATTCATCCGCATCATTGTGCCGACGAGTCCGCATGAATTGCGCATGAACGCCATCCTGTTTGCAGGCGTCACGGCGCTGTTGTGGTATACGCGTACTGAGTCGATCCTGATCGGCGGGCTACTCTGTCTGATGGCCATCGCGATCTTGGCTGCTTTCGCCTACAAGGCCATGACGAGAGCAGATGCTTTGCGTTACGGGCTCGTTCTCGTCGTCGGCCCGCTCAGCGCCGTCATCGCTTTGGGCGCAGTCATCTCCGCGGCCAATGGGCTGAGATACGGCCTCTGGCACACGACTGAACTTGCGGCGCCGAATTACCTGCGGGCTTATGCGAGCTTGCAGTCCATCCGCCCCGACCATCCAATCCGTTTCGTGCCGGTCACCCGCGCGGCGAGACAACAGGCCTACGCGGTAAGCCCCGCCTTCCGCGAACTGCAACCCATCCTCGACGGCGAACAGGAAAATTGGGGTGAATACTTTAGCAGGATTTCAATGGGTATCCACGGCGAGATCGGTGGCGGCTGGTTCTACTGGACGCTTATCGATGCTGCGGCGAAGGCCGGTCATTTCAAGAGCGCTCGCGATGCCGAGGCTTTCTTCGGCCGCGTAGCGGACGAGATCACGGCTGCCCTGAATGACGGGAGGTTGCCCTCGCGCATGGTGATCCTGCCTTATATCGATCCGGATTTCTCGCTGTGGCTCGGGTACGTGCCCACCTCCTTCGTGAAACTCGTCAGGCGCCTATTCCCTCCAGGCCAAGCCGCGCTTGCCAATGTGCCGGCCGCACTTGCAGCCGAAGTTCCAGCCGACGTGATTGCCGCGTTCGATCGCATTGCCAACCGGCGGGCGGCGGCGAGCAAGCCGCCAAGCTATCTCGCCCAGGGATGGATGCTCAGTTCCGGCCCGCGGCCTACAGCCGTCCAGATCGTCGATGTCGAGGGCAAGCCCATTCAGGGCTTATTCCAACCAGGGCCTCGACTCGACATCCCGGTTCTATCCGATCCATCCGGGCGGCCGGGACCCCAAGCGCTCGGGTTCATGATCGACTGGCCGGCCAAACCGCTCAGTTTGGAGTCTGTTCGATTCAAGCTGATGCTGGAAGGGAACAAGTCGGCGTTCTCCGAGCCGATCGCGGCCATCCCCGTAGGACACGAGGTCAAGCTATTATCCGCCGACGCTGATTTTTCAGCTTACCTCGCCGTCGACCGCCTGGACCATCCGACACGCTCAAGGAGTCAGGTCATAGGTGAATTCATCACCGGCTGGTATCCGACGCTGCTGGGCATCATCGCAATCATTTGCGGGATTCGCCTCGTTCTCATTTGTGCCTTTGGTCGATGTACTTTCGCGAGTCAGAGCGTTATCGTGCTGCTGTTCATGCTTGCAATCATCATCGAGCGGTTGCTTTTCTTTGCGGTGCTGGATGCGAGCGCATGGACCGGCGATCAGGTTCGATACATTTTGCCTGTCGCGACATTGGCGGCGGTTGTTCCGGTCGTTCTACTTGCGTCTGGTCGAACGCCTGCTCGATCGATCCGGGAAATTGATCGGAATGCAGGAACCGAACGGGAGCAGCAGGCGTGAAGTGGATTGCGATCGGCGTCAAGGTCGGCATCACCGGCTTGCTCGTGTGGCTGCTGCTGAAGCATGTCGATTTTGCTGCCGCCGGTGCGCTGCTGCGCAGCGAACGGGGGGTGACGGCGCTTGCGCTCGCCATCGCGGTGCTGATGGCGCAGGCCCTGGTCGCCGCCGTCCGGATGAATTGGGTCATGCGCCTCCTCGGCACACGGTGCCCGATCGGACGGAGCTTTGCTGTGTGGATGATCGGGCTGGTAGTCAGCCAGACGCTCCTCACCTTTATCGCCGGCGACGCCGCACGCGTCTGGCAGTTCGTGCAGCGGGGATATTCCCGCCGCGTGGCGAGCAGCGCCATCGTGCTCGAGCGGGCCCTCGGCCTGGTCGTACTGCTCGCCATGGTGCTGGCATGCGAACCCTTTCTGCTCGATCGCACGTCGCCCGGCGCGGTGCGGACCGGCTTGGTGGTTCTCGGCGCGTCGTGCGCGGTCGGCATCGTCGCCTTCACCGGCTCGGCGTTTCTCGGCGAGTTGCGAGGGCTGCTGCCGGAGCGCCTGCGCGATCATCGGCTCGTCGGTATCGCGCTCGACATCGCGTCGGTGGCTCGCCACCTGGCCCGGTCGTGGAAGCTTGCCGCGGCGGTCATCGTCTCAAGCGTGCTCATGCACATGGGCAACGTGCTCGCGATCTTCATTCTCGCCCGGGCGGCAGGCGTCGGGATCGACTTCATGGCCACAACTGCCGTCGCACTTCCGGCCATGTTGATCGCGCTCATGCCCATCGCGCTCGCGGGCTGGGGGGTCCGGGAGGGCTCGATGATCGTCGGTTATGGGCTATTCGGGGTGGCGCCGGCGGCCGCATTAGCGACATCTATCGCGTTCGGACTGGCGATGCTGATCAGCGGCCTGCCGGGCGGCTTTTTCATTCGCTTTGCCAAGCCCGAGCGGGCCGCCGTTCCGATCTGGCCGCAAGCAAGCACTGCGCGCGGAACGCCCGTATGATTTGCGCTTGACCCACCCTTGCGATGTGACCCAATTGGACGCCAAGCCTGCCTTCGAATTTCACCAAGCCGTCGTGCCAAAGCTTCGCTGATCCGCAGCATTTCCATCTTGCGTCGGTCTCACCCGCAATGAACTGCCGAATCGCCGTGATCGTCACCTCAATCAGTCCGCCGACGCCGCTGTTGCGGGCGCTGGCCGAGGGGTGCCGCGCGGCCGGGTTCCGCTTCCTGGTGGTCGGCGACACCAAGAGCCCGCCCGATTTCGCGCTCGACGGCTGCGATTTCCTGGACATCGGTGCGCAACGCGACAGCGGCTTTGCGTTCGCCAAGCTTTGCCCGACCGCGCACTATGCGCGCAAGAACGTCGGCTACCTCGTCGCGATCCGCGACGGGGCGCAGCTGATCGTCGAGACCGACGACGATAACATGCCGCGCGATGGGTTTTTCGCTGCCCGTGAGCGGGCGCAACAGGTCAAGGTCGTCTCCGGCACGGGCTGGACCAACCTCTACGGCTATTTCAGCGACGCGTTGATCTGGCCGCGCGGCTTGCCGCTGTCAGCCGTCAACACCACGCGCCTCCCGTATGCGGCGCTGCCGACCGCGGCCGTCTATTGCCCGATTCAGCAGGGGCTCGCGGACGCCAATCCGGACGTCGACGCCATCTACCGGCTGCTGCTGCCGCTGCCGCAGGATTTCCGCCACGACCGCCGCATCGCACTGGGGCCGGGCTCCTGGTGTCCGTTCAACAGCCAGAACACGGCCTGGTGGCCGGACGCTTTTGCTCTGCTCTACCTGCCGGCCTATTGCTCGTTCCGGATGACCGACATCTGGCGCAGCTTCGTGGCCCAGCGCATTGCCGCGGCGAATGGCTGGCACGTCCTCTTTCACGCGCCGACCGTCCGGCAGGATCGCAACGAGCACGACCTGATGCGCGATTTTAGCGATGAAATTCCGGGATATCTCAACAATGAAGCCATCCGCGACGCGCTCGAAAAGACTATGGTGACGCCGGGCATTGCGGAAATTCCGAACAATCTTCAGCGCTGTTATCGGTCGCTGGTCGAGCTTGGCGTGATCCAAGCGCAGGAGTTGCCGTTGCTCGACGCCTGGCTCCAGGACCTTGCGGGCGCGCACGTCGATGAACCGTCGCCATCCAGAACGGTCAAATGACGTCCGCTCCGCCGCTGCGTTTGACGCTGTGCCTGCTCACCCTCAACGAGATCGAGGGCTGCCGTCACGATGTGCCGAACCTTCCGCTCGACGAATTCGATGAGGTATTCGCCATCGACGGCGGCTCGACCGACGGCACGGTCGAATACCTTAAGGGGCGCGGGCTGCCGGTTTTTCAGCAAGAGCTCAAGGGATACAACGGTGCCTATATCTGTGCATTCACGCGCTGCTCGACCGACGCGCTCGTGATGTATCACCCCAAGGGCAGCGTGGATCCGGCAATCTTACTGAAATTCCGCGGCTATTTCGAGCAGGGTTACGACCTCGTGGTGGCGAGCCGGCTGATTGCCGGCGCCGTCAACGAGGAGGACCACAAGCTTTTTCGCCCGCGCAAGTGGTTTGTACGCATCCTCGGACTGGTGGCGGCGCTGCTGTGGAAGCGCGACCGTGGCATGATCGCCGACGTCCTGCACGGCTGCCGCGGCATGCGCCGTGACTCGTTTTTTGCGATCGAGCCGCTGCCCACCGGCGTCTCAATTGACCTTGAAATGGTCGTGGGGGCCTATCGCCGCCGGCTTCCCCGGATCGAATTCCCGATCGTCGAAGCGCCGCGCCTGGCGGGCGAGACGCGCTTCAAGGCGTGGCCGACCGGACGGGCGCTGCTGCGTTATCTTGCCTTTGAAATTGGACGGCCGGTCAAGACAGCAGGGCAGAACAGGGGTCAATCGTCATTTGAAGCTCGCGACTGATACCAAGCCCGCGAGCTCCGGTAGATAGCCGACGATAGCATTGTCGAGCAACGGCGCGCAGTCGCGCAAGACCGAAGCCGATTCCTCTTCGCTGAGAAGGCAATCGGAATTTTCGACCTCCTCACTCAGAGCCGGCCGATTGGACGATCCAAACGGGCGACACGGTGGCGACGTACGACGTGGTGGGGTTCAAGATCGAGGTGCCGTTCATCTCCCAGATCGCCGTGTCGCCGGACGTGTCGTGCCAGAGAATATCGCTCATGCCGGTGCCGTAGAAGTCGCCGGTGCCGACGATCGACCAGGTGCTGGGCGACACGGTGGCGACGTACGAGGTGGTGGGATTCAAGATCGTGGTGCCGTTCATCTCCCAGATCGCCACGTCGCCGGCCGTGTCCTGCCACAGAATGTCTTTCTTGCCGGTGCCGTAGAAGTCGCCGGTGCCGACGATCGACCAGGCGGTCGATACGGTGGCGACGTACGAGGTGGTGGGGTTCAAGATCGTGGTGCCGTTCATCTCCCAGATCGCCACGTCGCCGGACGTGTCGTGCCAGAGAATGCCACACTTGCCGGTGCCGAAGAAGTCGCCGGTGCCGACGATCGACCAGGCGGTCGACACAGTGCCGATGTACGTGGCGGTGGGGTTCAAGATCGTGATGCCGTTCATCTCCCAGATCGCCACGTCGCCGGACGTGTCCTGCCACAGAATGTCGGCCTTGCCGTCGCCGTTGAAGTCACACTGGCCGACGATCGACCAAGCGGTCGACACGGTGGCGACGTACGAGGCGCTGGGATTCAAGATCGTGGTTCCGTTCATCTCCCAGATCGCCGCGTCGCCGGATGTGTCGCGCCAGAGAATGTCGCTCTTGTTGTCGCCGTTGAAGTCGTGGGTGTCGGTGAGGGCCTCCCCGCTGCCGCTCCAACCCATGACCAGGTTGTAGACATTGACGGTGCCGATGCCGGTGGCGAAGTCCCAGCCGGTTGCTGTCGTATAAGCCGGTGCATAAGAACTGAGCGAGGTCGAGAGCACCCCATAGGTGCCCGGTGACGTGGCAGGGAAGTAGCAATTGTCGCTTCCCTTGCAGACGACGTCATTGTCGCCGAGAGTCACGTCATAGAAGACGCAAGAGCTGCCGACGGTGTTGCCGTTGCTGGCATTGCAAGTGCCGCTGCCGCTCGTGCCATATTCTTTGACGGCGAGTTGGTAGAGCCGGTAATTGGGAAGGCCCTGCTTGCCGCCCGCCTGCTGGTTCACCAGCGCTTGGATGCCGGCCCAGATCGGCGACGAGAAGGATGTGCCGCCCGCACCGCTCCAGCTTCGACTGTCAGGGTCGGGCGCGCCGGTACAGGGTGCTCCGCCTCTTTTGACGTCGGAATAGCAGTAAATGTAATAATGATTCCAGATGCCGTTGGCGGCGAACAGCGACACATCGGGAAGATCGCGAACGCCGTCATTTGGATTGCCGAGCAGTCCGCTCTGCCAGGACGGCTTCGGCCATCCCGCACAGCTGCTGCCGCTTCCCGTCGCGCAACTGCTCGGGGCGCCGCTGCCGGCAACGATATTCAATAAGCCATCGCTCGACGCGGTGGTGCTGTTGCACAGACCGGCCGAGCCGTAGGTGGCGCTGAACCCGAGGGCTGTCGCAAGCAGTTGGCTGGCGCAGGAGTCGTTCCACGGAATTTCCGGGATGTAGGATATGGCCGAACCGTCGCTCGAGGTGTTGGTGGCGTTCCAATAAGTGCTGTTGGTTCCCGAATAGGTGTCGCTGAAATCCGTACCGCCGACCGAGACGTTGTAAGGGGTGGAGGAAAAGCCACTGGCGGCGATGCCTGACTTCGCGTAGGTCGCGGTGTCATCATCATCGCACCCTGCCGCGCCGCCGTCTCCCGCCGACACGAAGATCGACGTCCCCGCGGCAACGCCCGTCTGATAAGCCGTGCTGAAGGCCTGATTGCTGGCGGCGCCATTGTCCGCCTCGCACTCGCCGTAGCTCATGCTGATGATGGCGGGCGGGCTTGCACTGTTGACCAGGTTCTCGACGGCAAACAGCCCGCCGAAGGTGGTGAGGGTGCCCTTGCAGGTGGCCATGACGATCGCGGCGCTGGGCGCGGCGGCGCTGGCATATTCGGCATCGAGAATCGCTTCCGAGCTGTCGCCGTTGACGCCGGGTGCGGTGCAATTACCGGCCCCTGACGGCTGAACGGTGGTCAACGTGGCGTCGGTATAGCCCGACAGGCCGAAGGTCGAACGGAACGTGGTCCAGTCGCTGTTGCTGTAGAGATCGGTGTCCTCGATCAGATAGATGGTTTGACCCTGGCCGGAGGTGCCGGCGTTGAACAGCGGATTGAAGTTGTAGATCGTCGCGAGATCCGGCGGCGTCACCAAGTACACGCCGCCGCCGAGGGTGTATTGCGGCTTCCGCTGAATCATCATTGGCTTCGGCCTGAAATCGTGCAGCGACACGATGCCGACGACGGCCGGCGCCAGCGCCGCCGGAATTTCCGGATTGGTCATGTTGGCGATGTGAGCGACGCCGTCCACCGAGAGATTATGGATCTCGGTGTGGAAGGCGGTGCGGACCTGACCGGCCGTACCGGAATAGTCGATCGCCATCCCGTTGGTATAGACCGTATTGACAGTGAAACCGTGCTGCTGCAGCCAGCCTGTGACGGTCTGGATATCCGAGGCCGCCGGCCCGAACTGCGCGCCGATTTCGCTCGCGCTGAGCCAATGGTGGAAGTTGGGCGAGTTCGGATCGTGGAGCTGATCGATCAGCGTCTCGAGCGCCTGCTCCTGCGCCGCCGGCCGCCGCAACTGCAGCATCATGTTCGGCATCGGCATATTGTCGGGGACGATGCCGCGGTCGTTGGCGGGGTTTTTTGCCTCGGGGCGCGTGTTGCCCGAGAGCACGACCAGGTCGCCCTCATTGATCGACTGCGTGATCAAGGGCTGCGACGGTCCAACAGATGTCTGCGCGTAGACCGCAGGCGCACACGCGATGACCGGCAGCAGGACCGCGAACAAAAGTCCGGCACGACGACAAAACGGATGCAGAACGCGCGCATGATTGTTACGCATGAGCTTCACTTCCCTCACGACGTGCAACGCGTCCAGTGCAACAAATGCAGCGTATAGCCCAATCAGTTATACTGATGTGGTTTCGTTGTGCGGCCCTTGCATTGGCGAGCAACCGGCGCGCAGTCGCTTAAGACCGAAGCCCATTCCTCCTGGCTGAGAGGGGCAATCGGAATTTTCGACCTCCTCACTCAGAGCCGGCCGATTGGACGGTCCAGGCGGGCGACACGGTGGCGACGTACGAGGTGGTGGGATTCAAGATCGTGGTGCCGTTCATCTCCCAGATCGCCGTGTCGCCGGACGTGTCCTGCCAGAGAATGTCGCTCTTGCCGGTGCCGTAGATGTCGCCGGTGCCGACGATCGACCAGGTGCTGGGCGACACGGTGGCGACGTACGAGGTGGTGGGGTTCAAGATCGTGGTGCCGTTCATCTCCCAGATCGCCACGTCGCCGGACGTGTCATGCCAGAGAATGTCGGTCTTGCCGTCGCCGTTAAAGTCGCCGGTGCCGACGATCGACCAGCCGGATGCGGTCGGCACGGTGGCGACATACGAGGTGGTGGGATACAAGATCGTGGTGCCGTTCCTCAGCCAGATCGCCACGTCGCCGGACGTGTCGCGCCAGAGGATGTCGGTATCGCCGTCGCCGTTGAAGTCGCCGGTGCCGACG
>Ga0074044_10001175_pt1 | contig 24056 bp, 17 predicted proteins | sample BogForMeECP23OM1_FD_94443 | JGI IMG/M metagenome (GOLD analysis project Ga0074044, IMG submission 94443) | Bog forest soil microbial communities from Calvert Island, British Columbia, Canada - Bog Forest MetaG ECP23OM1 | ecosystem: Environmental > Terrestrial > Soil > Wetlands ... | reverse complement strand
GCTGAGCCGTGGGACAAGCTGGATTTGGACGGCAGCATCGAGGAGCACAACTGCAAGCTCTCATTCCGGCGCGGCGGAAAGACGCTCGCCGTGGCCACCATCGGACGCGACCGCGAGAGTCTGGAGAGCGAACTCGCCATGGAGAGAATTTCCCGGGCGGGTTAGGCCTGACCACCAACTGAGGTACATCACCGCATCCGTGAAGGAGGTCCACTATGTCAGGATCTGCCACATCACCAACCGTTATTGCTCAACTCGTGGCGACCATGCGGGCACTGGCCGGTCCGCATCTCGGGTTCCGTCCGGTTCACGCCAAGGGCCTCGTCTGCTCGGGTACCTTTCGCGGTTCGGCATCGGCGCGCGCGGTGAGCCGGGCGCCACATCTGCAAGGGCAAGCGGTCCCAACCGTAATGCGTTTCTCCAATTCGAGCGGGAATCCTGACGTGCACGATGGCATCGCCAACGCCCGCGCACTAGCGGTGAAATTCCAATTACCCGAGAGCAAGAACGCCGACATTCTGGCGCTCCACATCGAAGGGTTTCCCGCACGGACACCGGAGGAGTTTCTCGCTTTTCTGCGGGCGCAACTCCCCGACCCTGCTACCGGCAAGCCTGCACCCGATGCGGTCCCGCGCTTTTTGGAGAGTCATCCTGCGACCCGCGCTTTTATCGAGCGTCTGATGAAGAAACCGGTTCCGGTGAGCTATGGGCAAGCCTGCTATTACGCGGAGCATGCATTTCGGTTCGCTGCCGCGGATGGCAGCAGCCGATTCGGCCGTTATCGCTGGATGCCCGAAGCGGGAGAGGCCTATCTGTCGGTCGACGATGCGAACAAGCGCAATGCGAATTTTCTGCGCGAGGAATTGGAGAGCCGCCTGCGGAACGGTCCTGTCGCGTTCCGCCTCCTCCTGCAATTGGCGGGCGAGAGCGACCCGACCGACGACGGGACCTTCCTATGGCCCGCGGACCGTCCGCTGGTCGAGCTTGGCCGGTTGGAGGTGACCGGTATCTCCCCCACCAGCGCAGCCGATGAGCGCCGCCTCGTGTTCGACCCGACCAACCTGACGGACGGCATCGAGCTCTCGGCCGATCCGATTCCGCTGGCGCGGTCGACCGCTTACTCCATCTCGTACGAACAGCGCAGTAAGTGAGAGTGCGGGCCCGACCTCTGCCAATCGTGCGCTATGCGCCCCGATCTGACGACCGTGACCAAGTGATCGCGGCGATAGCCGACCCAGCGTCATTCCAGACTCTGATTGCGACCGTGCTGGACAATCTCGTTGACTCGCCGTATCGGTCTGAACTCCCACGCACTATTTCGGTGAGTTGGCGATCCAGCCCCGAAGTTAAACCTTGCGGGTTTTTCGCAAGGGGTTCGTTAACGAGCAGGAAACGTGATCGAGGTTTCCTTTTCCTCTGATTGATGGAGTCAAGGCGTATGAGGAGGTCGGGTCGAGGCCGGGTTGGCGAGCGGAAGGTCAAGATCTCTCGCACTTCGGCCGCCTAGCGAGGGAGATGGCGGAGTTCTCGTCGGGACTCGGCTATGCGCAGATCTGGACGGTTTCAGAATCTATAGGTCACCCCGACATTGTCATCGTCATCACCCGCAGCGGGCCCAGGATCAGTGGTGGTGCGGGTGACGGGATCCCCGTCGCTGACTAACAAGGCGAAAGATGGGTGGAAGCGCCAACCGTTTTCCACCTTGGAAATTTCACGATCGAGTTGCGCTTATTTGGTGGCGTTTAGAACTTAAAGGCGCGATACTTCCGCATCTGGCAGTGGTTTTCAGGTTTCATCCGTGATGATGGAGCGATGGTCATTCAGCGACACCGAAACGTGTTAGATGCAGGAAGACCTTGATGGATGCGCTTACGGTTGACCGTATCCAATTCGCATTTACCAACGTCTTTCATTACCTGTTCCCGCAACTGACGATGGGCCTCGCCTTGCTCATCGTGGTCCTCAAAACGCTTGCGATTCGCACTGGAGATGCGCACTACGACGAGGCCGCGCGTTTTTGGGCTCGCATTTTCGGAATCAACTTCGTCGTCGGCGTGGTCACCGGAATTCCAATGGAGTTCCAGTTCGGCACCAACTGGTCGGCGTTCTCGAAGAGTGCGGGCGGCGTGATTGGACAAACCCTGGCGATGGAAGGGGTTTTCTCGTTTTTTCTGGAGTCGACATTTCTGGGCGCCTTCCTGTATGGAGAAAAGCAACTGGGGCCGCGCCTTCATTGGCTCGCGGCATTTCTCGTTTTTCTGGGCTCGTGGATCTCGGGATTCTTTATCATCGCTACCAACGCGTGGATGCAGCATCCGGTAGGCTACGCGATCAACGCCGATGGCACATTCGGGTTGACCAGCCTGGCGGCGATGCTGACCAATCCCTGGGCCATCTGGCAATATCTCCACAATATGATTGCCGCAGTGGTGACCGGTTCAGTGGCAATGACAGCACTGGGAGCGTTCTATCTTTTGATCCATCAGTTCGAGGATTTCGGACGCATGTTCGTGCGCCTTGGGGTGATTGCCGGCCTCATCGCATCTCTTTTGATGGTGTTTCCGACCGGCGACGGACAAGGGCGCAACGTCGCGCGCTATCAGCCGGCCACCCTGGCTGCGATGGAAGGTCTGTTCGAGAACCATCGCGGCGCGCCACTGGTGCTCATCGGCCAGCCGGATGTTGATGCCCGCAAGCTTGACAATCCGATTGTGGTTCCCGATGTGCTTAGCTTTCTGACCTATCGCCACTGGAAGGCCGAGGTCCAGGGCTTGCTGGAATTTCCCAGCGATCAATGGCCGGATAACGTCGCGCTACTGTACTACGCCTACCACATCATGGTTGGGCTCGGGACTATCTTCGTTGGGGTGTTCGCGCTCGCTGGATTGCTGCTCTACCTGGACCGTTTGTATGACACTACGTTGATGCTGTGGGCGCTGATGCTGCTTGCGCCTTTTCCCTATATAGCTACCACTGCGGGATGGATAACGGCGGAATTGGGACGCCAGCCATGGCTCGTCTACGGACTCATGCGCACGAGCGCCGGAAAATCCCCGCTGGTCTCGGTGGGAAGCGGGTTGTTCACCCTGATCGGCTTCATGGGAATGTACGCGGCCCTCGCCGTGCTGTTCCTGTTCCTGGTTTATCTCGAGATACAACGTGGCCCTGGCGGTGCAGAGCCTGCGAGCTCGCACGACGCTCTCGCCGCGGCGAACTGAGACGGGGGGCAATACGAGTACACTCTGGTACGGCATAGTCGCGGTGATGTTCGCGATCTTCGCGGTGCTGGACGGCTTCGACTTAGGTGTCGGAATTGTGCATCTGTTGATCGCACGGACCGAAGCTGAGCGACGGATACTCTTACAATCGATCGGGTCGGTCTGGGACGGAAACGAAGTATGGCTGATCGCCGGCGGCGGCACCTTGTTCTTCGCCTTTCCCGCCGCATACGCATCAGGATTCAGCGGATTTTATCTGCCACTGATAATGGTGCTGTGGCTGTTCATCCTGCGCGGCATAGCCGTGGAATTTCGCAACCACATCGAGAGTCCGGTATGGACGCCCTTCTGGGATGTGGTTTTTGCCGGCGCCAGTGCGCTGCTCGCACTTTTTTTCGGCGCTGCCCTGGGTAACGTGATGCGCGGGGTTCCGCTCGACGCGAACGACTCCTTCTTTCTTCCGCTGTGGACCAACTTCCGCATCGGCCCCGAGCCGGGCATTCTGGATTGGTTCACGATCGCATTAGGTCTCGCGAGCGTGGCGGCGCTCACGATGCATGGCGCGCTGTGGACCGCGATGAAAACCCGCGGCGAGCTGCACACTCGCGCGCGGCAACTCGCTAGTCTGGCATGGACAGTGGTCGTGCTGCTGACGGTTATGCTTCTGGCGATCCTTCCCCTCATTTTGCCCCACATAGCTCGGCGCTATGCGGCCCGTCCGTGGGGTTTCATTTTCCCCATCGCGGCGCTTGGCAGTCTCGCAGGTATAAGAATGTCGAGTCGTGCCAGTCGTGACCCCGCCGCGTTTCTCTATTCCTGCGCCTATGTCGTTACGATGCTGGCCGCGGCAGCATTCGGACACTATCCATATTTGTTACCTTCGATCAGTGATGGCCAACCCGGACTGACCATCTATAATGCCGCCGCTTCGAGCCACGGACTCACAATCGGACTGCTATGGTTCATCCCCGGGATGGCGTTAGTCGGGTCGTACTTCCTGTTCGTATACCGCAACGTTGCCGAGCGCCTGGGAGCAAAGAGTTGACTGATGCCTTGTGCAGGCTCATGTCGGATAGTTTACCTGTGTAAGGCTGCTGCCGCGTCGGCGCGCACCCGGTGTTCAGGCCGGGCCTGGCCTGGCCCCGGTTCGTATCAAACCAAGCACTGCTCAGAGGTCATACCGTCACCAAAGACGAACTCGAGAACCTGAAACAGATTTCTAGTCCCACCATAAATTCCTTTCGAAACACCCGATTCGCAGCCCTTCACTAAACTGAGGGTCAGGTCGAGCTCGGGCTCACGATTATGGCCTGGCCAGTGCCTGTAGGTCTGTCGGTTTTGCGCGCCTCGATCGACTCGCAGGCTCAATTGAGCTTGGGAAAGAATTCTTCACACGCGACATTTTTTCATGATCCATCAATTCAGAGGCTTGCGACCAGACTTCTATTGAGCGGGTGGCTGAACCAGCGCGCCCGTTGGTTGAGCGGGCGCGCTGGATTCCTTATTGGACGTCGCGCGCTTTTGCTCTTCATGATGACGCCACCATTTCGGCAGAATTCGCGCACGATCTTCCCACTTCGCCAGCTTGGTACGAATCCATCCTTTCTCAGGCGTGTAGGTGATGCGCATCGCGAGCTTCGACGGCTCGGCCTTGTCGGGGAAAATCGCGAGCGTGTCCTGCACGCCTGCTCGAGTGAAATTTAGGCTATATACCTTGCGCGCGGGAACCTTGACCTCGGGACCCAGGTCGAATCCGGCCTTGGGCAATGCCTGCTGGTAAAAGGCCACCGTTTTGTCGAAGTCGCCGGACACAGAAAACTCGACCGTTTGGGCCGCTCCTGCCGGTGGCTTGACGTCCTTCACCGCAGCGCCTTCAGGAAGCGGGATACGTTTATCCCACTTGCGAGGCAGACCCGCGGGACCCTTCTTGTGACCAAGGTGCGAGAGCAAACTGTGCCCTCTTGGACTGGCCACCGCTGCCGGGCTGTTCTCGGCCGCGCCCACCGACGACCCGAGAAGAGCAACCACCAGAATTGCCGCAGCAATCAGACTATTTATCTGGGCGCCTCTCCGACGCCGCGGGTAGGTCCTCATCGTGCCGCCCGAACCATCGCTTCAGTGAGGTAGAATTCCTTCTCCGTGGTTCCCATATTGATGTACCAACCTTCGCGATCGGGAGTATCGGGCCCCGGTAGATAGCACTTGGTCAGAGTTCCCTGCTTGAGGTCCTCAGTTTCCGCCGCCACGACGAAAGTTCGTGGAAACGGATACACCGCAACCGCGGCGTCGCTGGTGGTGCGATCGCGATTCGCCAGCCAGTAGATGCTGGTCTGATACAACTCGCCCGAAGTGCCATAGACGTCAACGTAAGGCGGGAACCATGCCTCGGTGTCAACATAGATATCGATTTTCGCTCCGCCTCCGGCATTGGCAGCGTTGCGCGGCGTCGCCTCGATGATATCGATCTGGCGCATTTCCCAACCTTCGGCACACTGTACGCTGCCGTCCTCTGCACAGCGCGTTTCCGGTGAGTTGAGGGCGTTCACCGAGGCGAGCATGCCCTTGCGGCCGAGGAATTTGTAATCGTAGTTCTGTACCTTGGCATTGAAGCCGGCGAAATGGTCGGGGCTCCACTGCCCGATGCCGCCCGGATCGTTCATCATCTCTTCACCCATTTCGCGGACGTGCCGATCGTCAGGCGTAAAGGCCCAGATATTGTCGGACTTGCTTGGATCGGCGAAGCGATGGCGGAGCAGCCCGGCGCCGCGCAGCTCCGATGGCGCGAGCACGGGGTACAAAGCGAACAGCCAGTAGCGTCCGGAGGCCTGGAAGTCGGGATCGATTGGCATCGGTTGAACTTCAGTCCTCCCCACCAGATTGTAGCCGGCATAGTGGCCGACCTGGATCGATTCGAGTGATTCGCCCTGGTGGCCCTCCTTGGTGTACCCAAAATCGCAATCTACGAACCGTAGGTCGTAGTCATCGGTGAAGACAGGCCGGAATTGCGTGTTCCAGATCACCTTAATCGCGGCATCAGGATCGTTCGGATCGATGGTTGGGAAAGGCAATCCGGCCAAGTAGCCGCTGATAGTTCGATGATCCGGACCGATACTTACCTTCGACGCGTTAGCCTCGGTGGCAGCCTTGTATGGTGGTGGCCACTCAATCGCCTGGGTCTCGACGATCTTCATCGTGAGGCCATTCTTGACGCGCTGATAGATCCCTGGCGAAACCAGGTCCTTTACCTTGTCGGCGCGCGCGGGAGTTATTACGTCGTCCGGGCTCACCTGGGCTGAGACGAAGTTAACGGACGACCCGAAGGTCGTTACAACCAAAATAATAGCGAGCAACGCTGGTCCAGCATCTCGCAGTCGCAAGTTCATACTCCCCCACCGAACGCGGACTCGGTGGAAGAGGAATCTAACAGTGGCGGAGTAATGTCAAACGGATGCTTGCCTTCCTGCCTTTCGGTCTATGGGGCGGCGATCGAATAAGCCTATGAAATCGCAGTGTTAGGTCTTTCGCTCTTCTTCTATTCCCGCATGATGGCGATCGCCTCTCAGTAGATGCACGGGGCTTGATCGAGCCCACACGGTCGTCAATCGCAAGGTCAAGGCTTCCGCGCTTACTTTGGCGTCGGCTTTCGAGCTCGACCGACTGTCGGTGGATAGCGTGATTCTTGCTCCTCACTAGAAGTCATACTAGGCACAACTCCGCCGGGGTCATGCGGATTAGGTTGAGTGTTGCCCGGATGATCCGGTCAGCGACGATTAATGAAACTCAAGCGAAGTGGCGGGCGAGAGCCGGCTTCTACACAACCAGCACAAAACGTTACCAACATCGTGACCGCAAAAAGAGCCCAACCCGAAGCTGAGCTGATCAAAGAAAACGATCTCTTCGATGCAAACCCGCTATGGATTAGCAATCAGACCGCTCAGTTTGATCGAAAGAGCGCCAGCCGTGCTCACAGTACCGTTAAAGGTTCCGGAGCCGCTCGACTCGGGGTTGGCGCTCGAGGCTTCGATCGAGAACCCGCCGAGCGCGACGAGAGTTGTCGTTTGGGCGGTCCCGCAGACGCTACCCACCGCATTGATTGTCTGCGCAAATTCGGCGGTTTTTCCTTTGGCTGGAATTGTCAGGGTAATCACGCCAAATGCCGGTGCACAGGCTCCCACGTTCGAACTGGTTGTCAGCGCTGCATTCTCGTCCACGGTAACGAACAGGCTGGCTGTGCCCTTTCCGAAACCGCCCGACAGGCTTAGCCTCGTCACGCTGAGACATATACAGCTTCCCGGATCGCTACAGATAGCGTCATACGTGTCAATTCCGTCTTTCGCATCGGTAACCGCAGGACAAGCGTCTGAGGTGAGATCGGAAGCGGTGACGCTGCCTGAGATAGTGCCGGTCACTGTCTTTATCCCAGCGGCCATCGTTAAAGATGCGCCGAACGCCAAAGTGAAAAGGGTCGCCAGTATCACAAAAATGTGAATTCTCACGGGAGTTTCTCTCTTTTTCAGAATGCTTCGGTCTTGGTACGGCACAGAAAGGTCCTTTAAAGATGCCCGCTCAAAAATGATCAACTTCGCTCCTCGGATTAGGTACTCCCAGTGATCTAACCGATCGAGCAGGTTATTAGCTTCCCGATCGAGAACCAAATGAACCCCTGACGTGGCTTCAGCGGGTCCTGTGATTCTGCTTGGCGCGCTCAAGCGGCTCATCATTGATTGGACGGCTATATCACTCCAGTTTTCTTGAGGCGCTTTCGCGACGCCGCGTCGATCCCGATCTCGCCGAGAATCTCGTCGTTGTGCTGGCCGACCGAAGGAGCGCCGCTTCGCACGCGCAGTGGTGTGCGGGAGAACTTCGCGACCGGTCCAGTATGAATCGCGATTGAGCCGTCTTCGATCTTGGCCGGCTGCAGGACCTCGCGCTCAATCATGTGTGGATCCTTGGCCGCCTCGTTATATGTGTTCACGGGACTGGCAGCGAGTCCCGCCTTCAGCAGCAGCTCGATTGCCTCCGAGCGCGTGCGCTCGGCCGCCCAAGCGGCGACCATCGCATTGCACGCGTCCCGATTCGCTAATCGATTTGGCAGCTCTGCGAAGTTCGGATCTTCGGCCAGTTCCGGATGTCCGAGTATCGGTGCCAGTGCCTTCCAATGAGAATCCAGTAGCACGGCGATATACACCCATCCATCCTTGCATCGATACGAATTCGACGGCACCGCGAATCCGAACTCGTTACCCAGCCGCTGCGGCACGATTCCCATCGCCGCCACTGCCAGCGGGATTCCGGCCGCTCCTCCTGCAAGACCTTCCAGCAACGAGATGTCCACATGCTGCCCCTCGCCGGTGCTATTGCGATGGATCAGCGCCGCCATCGCGCCGATTGCTCCGTTGAGTCCGCCCGTTTCATCGCCGATAGCCGTGGCAGCTTTGACTGGCGGGCTCTCAACGCTTCCGTTCATCGACATCCACCCGGACGCAGCTTGCGCAATCGGATCGTAGCCGGCCCGATCCGAATTCGGGCCGAACTGTCCCCAGCCCGTAATTGAGACATAGACGATGTCGGGTTTAACCTTGCGAACATTGTCGTAGCCGACGCCCCACTCCGCCATCGTCCCCTTTTTGAAGTTTTCCACGACGATGTCCGACTTGGCGGCAATTTTGAGAAAGATATCGCGGCCCTCCGGCTTTCGCAGATCCAGGCTCAGGCTGCGCTTGTTGCGGTTGATATTTCCGTTGATCGCGCCGATGTTCGTGCCGGGATAAAAGGGCGGCAAACGGCGATTAACTTCACCGGTCGGCACTTCCACTTTGATTACATCCGCACCGAGATCGGCGAGCATCGCGGAGCAGATCGGACCGGCGGCCGTGGTGGTAGCTTCCAGCACTCTCACGCCCGCGAGCGGCCCGGTAAGATCGGGGCGCGCGTGACGATAAAATTCTGCTTTAGTCATTACGATTCCTATTCGACCAGTGGATACCTGGTGCCCAATCGTTTATTTTTTTGCTCTCAATTTTTCAAGCTTTGAGCCCGTTTCGGTGGAGGGTGAGGATTTTTGGGTTGCTGGTTGGACGTGGATTTTTTAGTCAACCGAAGTTCGAGGGAAGCCGAGAAGATTTTCTGGCGAACGTAATGTACTTCGTGTGCTGCTTCGTATATCCGACCCGCAGCGATTGCTTAGCTTGGGGGCATCGCACGTCACGATCTTCTTCGAGGCCCGGCAGTTGCGCTTCGAAATGGCCCGGAGAACCTCTGCGGATCGCTTCCCGCCCCCTTGCAGCCGTTTCGCGCTGTTTCAAACTAGGCCGGAGAAATCTCTGCGAACGCTAAACTCGTTGGCGGAGTTTTGCGGCACAATCCCTATTGACGTCCCCCCCGTCTTTCAAGCACTGCCGAACCAGCCGCGTCACCTTCAGATCGGTGATGCGAGCGCGAACGCGTCCGATCAACAGGTGCGCATGTTAGAAGTTTGTCTAATATTCAAAGGTTGACAGTCTTATATGATATGCTGTAGGCGATAGTGGTTGGTTGCAGGTGATGAGAGGTATCGGCTGAAACTGAAGATTGTCTAACCGGTCAACCGCCAGATCCTTTTTCTCGGCGCTGGTTGTCCGTCGCGTTCAGTGCTGTTAGTCGGTCAGGAGACTTATGCGAGACGTTCGGCTGGTCGATCGACGGTGGCGTGAGAGATACTCGGTTCAACGACTCGGCGAGTTCGTCGCGCGGTGTCATGAGCGGGGGATTGCCGTCACACCCCAGCGGCTCGCAGTCATAGGGGCGCTGCTCGCTTCGGAGAACCATCCGAGCACCGACGAGATCTGTGGCGTAGTACGTCGCACGCATCCTCACGTATCATTGGCCACAGTCCATCGAATTCTGGAGCAATTTTGCGAAGTCGGAGAGGCGCGCAAGGTAACGCTCCTGCACGATGCCGCGCGCTATGACGGCAACGTGGAGCCCCATCACCATGTCCTTTGCATCCGATGCAGACGGTTACATGACATCGAGATACCCGAAGTAGACAAGCTTCTCGAAGGTACACCCAGTCTGGGACAGTTTACGCTGCTGCGCTGTTCACTAGAAATTGAAGCTCTTTGTAGACGGTGCCAGCTTGCTGAGAAGCGGATGCAGGCCAAAGACCACACCACATCAATCTGAGATCTGTGTATCGGTCTGAATAGAAAGGTCAGGGTTAGTAGTAAAGAACAACCCAACGAGAAAATTTCCTGAACGAGAAATCCGGAGGACAGAAATATGCCAATTGATCACGATCTATCAACCGGCGAATGCCCGGTATCGCACGGTGCTCGCAGAAACGCAGCGCCGGGACACCCTACGAATGCGGACTGGTGGCCGGATCAACTGAACCTAAAGTTCCTGCACCCGCAGTCTCCCTTGGCCGATCCGATGGACAAGGACTTCAACTATGCCGAAGCATTCAAGAGTCTCGACCTGAATGCTGTCGTCAAAGACCTTCAGGCCTTGATGACGGACTCGCAGGATTGGTGGCCGGCCGACTTTGGCCACTACGGGCCGCTGTTCATTCGAATGGCCTGGCACAGCGCAGGCACCTACCGTATCCACGACGGCCGCGGTGGCGCCGGAGCCGGCCAGCAGCGTTTCGCACCGCTGAACAGCTGGCCAGACAACGCGAACCTCGATAAGGCTCGCCGGTTGCTCTGGCCGATAAAGGAGAAGTACGGTCGGAAAATCTCCTGGGCCGATCTCTTGATTCTGGCCGGTAACGTTGCGTTGGAATCAATGGGCTTCAAGACCTTCGGCTTCGGCGGCGGGCGCGAAGATGTCTGGGAACCCGATGAGCTCTACTGGGGAACTGAGCGCAAGTGGCTGGCGGATGAGCGCTATAGCGGCGACCGTGAGCTCGCGCTTCCCCTGGGCGCTGTTCAAATGGGCCTGATTTACGTGAATCCGGAAGGGCCCAATGGAAACCCGGACCCAGTCGCCGCAGCGCGGGATATCCGGGAGACGTTCCGCCGCATGGCGATGAACGACGAAGAAACGGTCGCGCTGATAGCCGGCGGTCACACCTTTGGCAAAACCCACGGCGCTGGCGATGCGGCGCTGGTGGGCCCTGAGCCAGAAGCTGCGGGAATCGAGGAGCAGGGCTTCGGCTGGAAGAACAAATTCGGCACGGGCAAAGCGGGCGACGCAATCACTAGCGGCCTGGAAGTTACTTGGACCACGACGCCAACGAAGTGGAGCAACGACTACTTCAAGCACCTGTTCAGCTATGAATGGGAACTGACCAAGAGCCCGGCCGGTGCAAATCAGTGGCAACCGAAAAATGGCGCAGCCGCCGGGACGGTGCCGGATGCATATGACAAGTCAAAGCGTCGCGCGCCATCCATGCTGACCACTGACCTGGCTTTGCGGCTCGATCCTGCTTACGAAAAGATCTCAAGGCGCTTCTACGAAAATCCTCAGGAGTTCGCCGATGCGTTCGCCAAGGCATGGTACAAGCTGACGCATCGCGACATGGGGCCTCGCGCGCGATACCTTGGCCCGCTCGTCCCCAAGGAGCCCCAGCTATGGCAAGACCCTGTTCCGCCGGTCAATCATGAGTTGATCGGGGAGCGAGATATAGCTGCTCTGAAGGCCGAGATCCTAAAATCCGGATTGTCCATCTCCCAACTGGTCGCGACTGCCTGGGCGTCGGCGGCGACCTTCCGCGGCTCCGACAAGCGTGGCGGAGCGAACGGGGCCCGGCTTCGCCTTGCGCCGCAAAAGGATTGGCAAGTCAACCAGCCGGCTGCACTGGCGAAGGTTTTGCAGACACTCGAAGCGATTCAAAAGAAGTTCAACGCTTCACAGTCTGGTGGGAAGAAGGTTTCGCTTGCCGACCTGATCGTTCTCGGCGGCTCAGCAGCCGTCGAAGAAGCCGCGAAAAAGGCCGGGCACGACATGAAGGTTCCCTTCTCGCCGGGACGCACGGATGCTTCGCAGGATCAGACCGATGTGACTTCATTCGCCGTACTTGAGCCCATAGCAGACGGATTCATTAACTACCTCCCGAAGGGAGAGCCAATACCGGCGGAGGAACTGCTGCTGGATCGCGCGCAATTGCTGACGCTGACAGCTCCTGAGATGACAGTGCTCATCGGTGGCTTGCGCGCGCTGAATGCAAACTTTGAGCAGGCCAAGCACGGCGTCTTCACCAAGCGGCCGGAAACGCTCACAAACGACTTCTTCGTCAACCTTCTCGACATGAAAACGCAATGGCAGCCGTCCGCTGGCTCCGAAGGCTTGTACGAGGGGCGCGACCGGAAGACGAGCGAGGTCAAGTGGACCGGAACCCGTGTCGACCTGGTCTTTGGCTCAAACTCGCAGCTGCGCGCCCTCGCGGAAGTCTATGCGTGCGCGGATTCGAAGGCGAAGTTTGTGAAGGACTTCGTCGCGGCCTGGACCAAGGTGATGGACCTGGATCGTTTTGACCTTGCCCGAGGCTGAGCGGGACGGAGAGTTTAATCGGCTAGCCGAAGGAAGACTCCGGCTAGAATCCGCGCCGAAGCGGCAGACGATGACAATAAAGTCCCTCGACCAATGCTGCTCCTGGGTTCCAGGGCGGCGTCAGGTGGCCCGGTGATTGTTCGATGAAAGGAGGTGCGCAAGACAGAAACCTGAGCGCCAAAATTACAGTAACCACCGGCGGGCAATCCCGGAATTTGTAAGACAAGCGATGGAGCCCGAAGGCTACACTCGGGAGCCAAGGAGATTCGAGCCACTCCCTTGGTAACCTCAATTGCGTCGTGCGTTTGTGGGGTTGCTCGTCGATCTACCCTGGTTCGCTGAATGGCGCGACCGAAGGCCACATATGCTCGCCATATGCTCGCCGGAGCTGCCCAGTGAGATCAAGACCTACGGGCGGAGCTAACCGCGAGGCGCGTGCAGTGTTCATTCTGGCATCGTGGGTTGCGCCCCGCCAATCCGGTCGGTGACAACTATTTTCATTTCGTTTTGGAAGCAACCTATGAGTGTTGCCGATAGACTCCGGTCAAAGCCGGCTTGCACGACTTCAAGCTGCTCGACAGCTCGCTCGGAACTCAACCGTTTATTGCAATGCGTGGAAGACCTGGGTGCGGCGGCGCCCGCGAAGGCAGCGTCCGCAACCGGTAAGTCAGTTCAGTAGCAGCCCAAAAAAACTCCTAACCGATCAGGAGCAAGGAAATGTCCAGTCTAATAGGCAGCAAAACCCATCGGAATCTGAAGGAAGCGTTTGCCAGCGAAAGCCAGGCCAATAGACGCTATCTGTATTTCGCCAGAGTTGCCGATATAGAAGGCCGGCCTGAGATCGCCATACTCTTTCGCGATATCGCCGAAGGCGAGGCCAGTTGTGCGAACGGCCATCTCGACTATCTGAAGCAGGTGGGCGATCCCGCCACCGATCTTCCGATCGGTGATTCGCTGCTCAACCTGAAAGCCGCAGTACATAGCGAAACCTATGAGTACACCGACATGTATCCAGGGATGGCCAAGACCGCGCGGGAGGAAGGTTTTGCCGAAATCGCGGATTGGTTCGAGACCCTGGCGAAGACCGCGAAGACGCACGCCGGCCGCTTTGACAAGGCCACCAATCCGCTCAGGTAATCGTCAATCCGGAACAGTAGCACTGGACCTTCGACTGATTTCGATGTCGTGAATCGGCTACTTCGATGCTGTTAGGTGGCCCACCGTCCTTAGGCTGGAGCCCCTTGCTGGTGAGCAGCGGGCTAGGATGAAGAGGAGAGCGAAGGTGGAGTCTCGCGATGACACGGCTTTCTTGTCACCGCGTCCGCGCCACGCCGTGCGGTTGTGGCTGAGCCTGATCGCCCACAACCTTAGGAATTGGTGTCGACGGCGGGCGCTGCGCAAAATAATAACGTTGGAAGAAGCGGCGGCATTTTTCACCCCTTCGGGGTGCCTAAAGCGGAGCGAGACCTGCAAAAGTGAACCGAGCGACAGTTCTCGCTTCCGGGTTTGGACCGCCGCCGCGGCTCCGGCGGCTGGTGGCGATGGCGATGGTATGCCTGGCGTTTGTGGTCTCGCGTCTTATCGCTTACAAACTCGGAGTGCGTTTTCTTTCCTATGATCCGGGATATTGGCAATTTCTCGGTCGGGTGATGTTAACCACGCACCTCGCGCAAAGTTTGTACTACCTGCATATGCAGCCACCACTGATGAACTTGACGCTAGGTCTCTGGATGAAGATTCCTTTACCCCCGCCGGGCGCACCGCTTTGGATAGGGAACTGGTGGGTATACCTGCGTGAGGAGACTCCGGCGATACTTTTCAAGCTGATGGGCCTCGGCATCGGTTTAGCAATCTTTTTAGTCATGCTCGATCTGGGAATCCCGGTAGTTTTCGCGACTGCCACGACCATTGTCTACGTCATGAGTCCAGAGCAAGTGCTTTACGAGAACTGGCTCTATAACACGTTTCCGTGCGAGTTCCTGATGACTTTTGCGGCGATGTGCCTGATGCGTTTCCTGCGCCACAAACGCACCGGATGGGGCGTCGGCTTCCTGGTCTCGCTTGCACTGATGGTATGGCTCAACAGCCAATTTCAATTGATCTGGTACGTCGCGATAGTAGCTGCGCTCTTTCTGTTCGAACCGCAACGGTTCGCGCCATTGCACAAGGCAGCATTGGCGATAGGAACTATCACCGCGCTCCTGTACATCAAGAACCTCGTCCTGTTTGGTGCGTTCACGACCAGCACCTGGTTCGGAATGAATCTTTCGGCGGTGACAGTGCCGGCGCTTGATCCTGCGGAGCGCGTTCAGTTGGTAGAATCGGGAACGCTATCCCGGTTCGCACTGATTGGGCCCTGGTCGTCCCTCAAAGACTATGGCCAGGCTGGCATGCTGCCGCACACCGGCGTACCGGTACTCGATCAGCCGTGGAAGGAGATCGGAGGTGACAACTACAACAACCTGGCCTATATCGCTATTTCGAGGGATTACGGGAGAAATGCCCGATGGGTAATGTTGCATCGGCCAGCTGCCTATTTGCGTAGTGTGTGGTGGACTTACCGCTACTATCTTCAGGGCGCCAGCCGGATGGTACTGTTTCGCCAAAACTCGGATCGGCTCGAAAGCTGGATTGGACTCTACGGGCGCGCACTGCTGACCATCAGGCTCGGAGAATTTGAAATCTCGCCGATATTTGCGTTGGGATTTCCATTGCTGTGGGGTATTTCAGCAGGATGGCTCTACACGCGCTGGCGATCACAGCGAACGCTGGATAGCGAGGCTCTGTTGGTACTGATGATGCTTGTCTCCATAGTGTATGTGACTGCCGTGACCGTGTTGTTTACCAACAACGATCAGAATCGTATGCGCGTGCCGATCGACACCTACTACCTTACACTCTTCACATTCTTTACGTGGAAGGCAGTCGTGGCAGCGCGAGGGGTCGGCCATGTAACAGCCGAGTTTCTTGACGCTCGTGGTGCGGCTGCTACGCTGCCAGATCGGGATTCGCAAACCTGACCGATTTTTCACTTGGAACGGCTCACTGTCCATGGCGCGTGCACCGGGTCCGAGCCGATTCGTTTGGACTGCGGAGCGGCTTTTAACTCTTCAAGCTATTCCACCTTTTCGGATGATTGCAGGATAGCCAGGAGCGTCTCGCGCAGCGGTCTTGCCCCGAGCACCGGTTTTCCTGCGCGCGCCTCCTCAAAAAGGGCATGATTAGGCTGTATTAGCAGGACTAACGCTCTCGATTCGAGCCATGGCGTATAAATCGATCGAAGGGTGAGTTCGCTCCGGCGCAGCAGTTCAGCCTGTTCGCTTGCATCCATAATCGCCAATTCACTGTGATCGACGCGACGATTGTTTTAATCATGACATCAGAACTCACGGGCAAACCTCGGGAGCCGCCTTCAACGCCACAATCGGAAAGTGCTAAATCTTCCACGACGAAAACGAGAAGCGTGCGGTGAGCGCATGAGGGTCGTGAAGAAGCTAGCATTGATAGCCGTGGGTTACGGTCTTTCGGTCGGGGGCGGTATTGCCGCAGTCGCGGTCAATGAGCTGTTCATGCCTTACGACATCAAGCAGAGCTCGGGCGGTATGGTTGCGTTCGGCGACATGATTGTGTTCGTGCTGGTCGCGGGGCTTTTAGGCTTGGCACCGACCTGGTTCCTCCTGAAGCTGTGCATCGAAAAGGTCCCACGCACCCTGCTCGCCGCCGAACTCCTGATCGCGGCGATTGGACCGACGAGCTGGCTTGCCGTTACGTGGATGGCGACCGGTGCCAGCCCGCAGAGGCTGCATCAGGCCTTCAGTGGAGGGCTCGGCGCGCTCGTAGCATTCGTCGCGATTCCCCGCATGGTCTTTGGCCCAGTCCTGCTGATGGTTGAGGGAGCGACCTTCTTCTTGGCCCCCGAGCGTTTAACACGCACGGTCCTGGGTGCGGCGATGCTGATGGATCTAATCCCGTTAAGCATATTCGCGATGCATATCGTGGCCTCGACCCATCGCTAGGACTCGTTGGCGAGCTTGCGGTGTACCCGCGATCTCATCTCTGCAAACTCGATAGTTTGCAAGTGTTCGCACCAAATGAGCACCAAAGTCTACCGCGCCCCACCGCCCGGCTTGATGCAGCGGTCGCTGGGGGCCGTGGCCGGCCAAATGGCAGCCCGATGCGTTTCTGACCTCGATTCAAATGGAGCTGACGACCGGGGCCGCCAATACCCAATCGTCGACGGGCGTAGTGCTCGTCCAACCAGCTGGCGCAGATGCCCCAGGGATTTTCTTCCGCGAACTCGGGTTCGATGCCTCTAAAGCCGACGGCTCAACAAGCCGGAATGGTAGCGATCGCCAAAACCACTTTGGCGGGGCAGGATACGAAGGGCGAAGTACGATACGTAGTGTTTTCCACCTGGCACGATAGTGAACCCCATGCGAGGGATTTCAGTATGCCGGGAAGCCGATTTTTTCCCCTACTTTCCGAACGCGGCCTGCAGCTCTAATGGCAATCTGCGGGCGTGCGAAATTGTAGATGGTACCGTCATGATCTTCTCGATTATTACCGACCTTACCGAGGGAATTCACCGTACCATTGCGGGGACTTTGGCCGGAGGAGTGAGCGGATCGGCTGATTGCCGCATCAGTCGAAACTTCGCCGGAAACTATAGCAGCGCGCCACTGATGTCGCGTGGCTGCAACTTCGTCATAAATTGTCGAGCATTCTAGCTCACGATCGGTACGGCATGCTTCCTGCTGAGGGCACCGTTGGGTGCGATTGATCATTTTGCAATCCACCAAATGGGCGGAAAGGGGGAGTCCGTGTCAGAGAGGATCACTACGCGAGCAACAGCGGGCGATCGTAACCACAGCCTCGCTGCTTATGGACCAGCGGTCCTATCGGATGCGGCGAGCGACGACCTGCCGATTTGGGTATTTTTGACCAGTGGGCCATTGATCGCATTTTCGCAATTCATTTGGTTGCTGATGGATCGCCGACTGCAACCAGGAACCTTTCCCGTCAATTTTCCATTCCACTTGCTCAATATCTTCCTTGGCTTCGGTGTCGTTGGGATCGTTGTGATCAGGCCTCTACGAGTCCGATGGCGAATTGCCGGAAGCGCAGTCGAGGCGATCCTTATGGTCTCGATGGCATTTATTGTCGCGCACGGCGGTGAGCCCGGCGAGATGATCAGTGCCATCGCCTTCATCGTCGTCGGCAGCGCGTTGCTGATCCCGTGGACCAGACCATGGCAAATACTTGTCGAGTTCAGCAGCTTCGCCGCGATCGCCAGCTTTACGATCCATCGCTCGCTGGCACCATACGATTGGTTCGCAAGTCTCGCGGTGATCATGGGCAGCCATCTCTTGTTCGAGTTAGTTGACTACAACCGCAGACAGATCGCGGCCGGGAAGGCCAGCCTCGAGGCCAACATAAAAGAACTTCAGGCGACGCAACGCCAATTGATTGATGCGCGCGAACAGGCGCTAGCTGCATCGCTGGCGAAAACCGAGTTTCTCTCCAGCATGTCCCATGAGATTCGCACCCCGATGAACGCGATTCTTGGGATGGCCGAGTTGCTCGAGGAAAGCCAACCCACACCGGCTCAGCGAAAGTACCTCGAAGTGATGAGCCACAACGGCGATGCGCTGTTAATCCTAATCAACGACATTCTCGATCTCGCCAAAGTGGAGAGTGGGCGACTGCTGCTGGAGCATGTGGAGTTCGATTTCGAAGAGATGCTCGACCAGACTGTCGAGACTTTAGCGGCTCGCGCGGCAGGAAAAGGCTTGGAATTGGTTTCGCATATTCTGCCCGACGTTCCGCTGAATCTGATCGGCGATCCGCTACGGTTGCGCCAGGTTCTGATCAATCTACTGGGCAACGCGATAAAATTCACCACTGCGGGACAAGTCGTGTTGACCGTCGAAAGGGTCACCGGCTCAAATCATCCGGGCGAACTCCATTTTTCGGTGACCGATTCCGGTATTGGGATCGCCCAGGACAAGCTCGGCGAGATCTTCGCGAATTTTACTCAGGCGGACTCCTCAACCACGCGCCGATACGGTGGCAGTGGGCTCGGACTTGCGATTGTAAAGCGCCTGGTTGAGCTGATGGAAGGAAAGGTCTGGGTCGAAAGTGAGTTGGGTCAGGGAAGCATTTTTCATTTTACCGCGAAGCTCGGGATTCAACAGAAGGACCGAGTCGAAAAGTTTTCCACGTTGACCGTGCTGTTAAGCGGGAGCCGTGCCCTGGTGGTCGATGACAATTCGACCAATCGGCTTATTTTGCGAGAGACACTGTCCAGCCGCGGAGCCTACGTCAGCGAAGCCGAAAGCGGCCCCATGGCCTTGTGGGCGGTGGAAGCTGCCAGGCAAGCGGGTCGGCCATTCGATCTGATGCTTTTGGATTGCCGGATGCCCGAAATGGACGGTTTCGAAGTCGCTCAACGGCTCAGAGGCTCGCGCCGCGATGAGCTTACGATCATGATGCTGTCTTCCGACGACCTCAAGGTTGAGGTGGCACAAGTGCACGAGTTGGGACTCGACGCCTACCTGGTGAAACCGGTTCGCCGCCGTGAGCTGTTCGAGGCGATCGGAAAAGCAATGGCGACGCAAAGCAGTGCGCGCGGTGAACGCAACGGGCAGTTGATCTCTCCGAGTGACCACGTTGCTTCGGTCGACATTTTGCCACCGCGCAACACCGAACGGCTGCGCCTGCTTCTCGCCGACGACTCGGCCGACAATCGCCTCCTGATTCGCGCCTTTCTTCAGAACAGCTTGTTCGATGTCGAGGATGCCGCCAACGGTGCCATAGCGGTCGAAAAGATCAGAAACGGAAGATATCACATCGTGCTGATGGACATGCAGATGCCTGTTATGGGCGGACTCGAGGCGATTGGCGCAATCCGGCAGTTGGAGACATCGGCACGCTTACCGCGGCATCGTATCATCGCGCTGACAGCCTCGGCTCTCGAGGAAGACATACGGCGAAGTCGCGAAGCCGGCGCGGACCTCCATCTAACTAAGCCTATCAAAAAAGCGATGTTGCTCGCCGCTCTGAGCGCTTCGCTTCCAGCTCCAAACGGGGCCTCTCGTATAACCGAGGTCGCGTAATCTTTTTTTCCGGGCTTTCTTTTACGGCGGGACCATCGCGCGTCGATGCGCAGCATCCCAGGCGACGTCACCCGCCTCGCGCCGGATAGTGAGACGCCTCTACATGAACGCGTTGATCGGATGCGGCATAGCCCCAATCCTTGAGACTTTCCATTTGCGGCTGCGTAGAAAAGGAAACCTGCCAATGTCGCGCGGCTCGCGACCATCCGCAAGCCGCTGCTTATCCTTAACCTCACGATCAGAAACCGCACTCCTCCTTGGAGTCCGCGTTGCGTCGAAGCCTAAATCCACATGCGCTTTCCGACCGACCGCCTCAAACACCGCTGAGGGTTGTTCGGAAAGCGCGAAACCCTTGAATTTCTATGATAGTCGCTGCCTCGCCGCCTAGGACCCTCAGGTCAACATCGGCAGAGAGCTCACACCTCGCATCGATAACGCACCCTTGTAAGTAAGCGCCGGCTCGGGATTGCTCAACCGCAAACTGGGGAATCGCTCCAAAACCATCTCGAATGCGATCGAAGCTTCGAGGCGGCTGAGCGGTGCGCCAATGCAAAAATGGATTCCTTCGCCGAAGCCCACGTGCGCATTGGGCTGGCGCGCGATGTCAAAACGGTCGGGCTCGGAGAACTGCAACGGGTCACGATTCGCGGCCGAGAGCAAAACCATGACAATGCTGCGGGCCGCCACATCGGTGCCTCCGATGTTGGTGTCTCTGCGCGCCACCCGGACCGTGGAATGGACCGGGCTATCGTAGCGAATCATTTCTTCCACCGCGGAGGCCATTAGCTGCGGCTCGCGTCGCAAACGCGCCAGTTGATCCGGATTCCTAACCAGCGCCAATAGCCCATTGCCGATGAGGTTGGTGGTAGTTTCATTGCCAGCGATCATCAGGAGGATTACGAACGCCAGTAACTCCTCGGCGTTGAGCGCTTCGCGTTCGTCAAGAGCACCCACCAGCACGCTAATCAAATCGTCGCCAGGAGCGCGCCTGCGTCGATATATCTCCTCGGTGAAAAACTCGCGCAGCGCGTCGGATGCTTCGATCGATCCTGGTGGTGGTGGCGAGCCGGGTACTACCGCTATCGAAGCAATGATGGCATCGGACCACTGTTTGAATTGAGTTTGGCGCTCGTCGGGAACTCCGAGCATCTCCGCAATGACACGAACCGGCAGCGGATCGGCGAAGTCTGTTATCGCCTCGAACGCGCTGCCACTGGGGGTGTGACTCAGCAATTCTGCCGCGATGGCGCGGATTCTCGGCTCCATCCCCCTAATCCGAGACGGCGTGAACGCTTTGGCCGCGAGCCTGCGTAGACGACTATGAACCGGCGGATCCGCGGTCTCGATGGTGGGCGCGCCGCGGAACGGGTCGGTAAGTTCGCGGCCCGGAACCTCGGGACGTTCACTGGAAAAAGTCTCGTATTCACGCAAGACCGCGATAACGTCTGCATATCGCGCGATCAAGGTGACCGGCAGGAACAAGTTCAACTGCTTGGGAGGACCATCACGTAAGGCGTGGTAGGACGGGTAAGGATTGGCACGATATTCCGGATCGAAGGGGTTGAAATAGAGCTTGACCTGGTCAGCCATCGATTCGCATCTCCCGAATACCAAAAACTGTGAACTATCAGATAGTTAAACCTATATCCATCCTTCGTGCGCAGCGCTCCCTCGCATATATCGTCGGACTTGTTCAGCTACTCAGACCAACATCATAAGTCTTCCCCCGCCGTCTTTCAGAGCGCGTCGAATGCTTGCTCACATGGTTTAAATTGTGTTGCGCCGGGCGTCTGGCCATCTGCACTTGAACTTTACTGCACACAATTGCGTATACCGACAATTCATGGTTAACCAGCCAAAATGCCCGTCGATGCTCATCCGGCGGTAAGAGGCTCGTGTGTTCGGGGGTATTGTGAGCATTCGCAAAGATTCTGTAGGTCCCTGGGGCCGCTTCGATGAATCTAATGTTCTCACCGCCAGGGCCAATTTGGCGCATTGTAGGTCACTGGCGTAATCGCCTCGAAGAGCTCGGTTCTTGCGAGGTTCGCTACAAAGTCCGTATCTACATTCATTGCTGCGCAGCGGGCCGGCATAACGCGTCGAACACGACCGCCGAATACGAGAACCAACTCTGGTAGACCGTCACGGTCGGCGCATAGCCGACGCCCCAATGTAGTAGCCGGTGAGAAATCTTGTCGGCCACCGCGACATTACCTCGAAACCGCCCATCCCGCGTAATATCTGACGATGCCGCTTGCCCGAAGCGTAGCGTCCGGCGAGGTAAGCAGCCTGGATAGCAAGGAAGCGCGGCACATGCAGAATAGCCTCGAGGTTACCGACTTCGAATCCTGTGGCAATGAGGACCTTCCGCAGCCTCGCCGGACCGCAGGTCGCACCCACAAAGTACGGCACGATTCGGCTTTTTCGACGGAAGGCGACCGGCAGAGCGTTACGAAGCGCGACCGTGGGATTGGCGATATTGTCGAGGGTCAAGATCAACTGCGCGCCGGGCTTGAGGACGCGATGCAACTCGCGCAATGAGCACTCCACTTCGCGAAAGTGTTCGAAATGATCCAGTGTCGAATTTGATACTACCAGGTCGAAAGACTCGCTCTTGAACGGAAGACGGCGCACGTCTGCGGCGGCCGAAGCAAGCATCGGGCGCGAATCTTGAGCGTGCCTGGCAGCTTGCGCTGACATGTCGATGCCGACAACGCGCTGCGCGATGCCCTCGAGTAGCGGATAGAGACCTCGACCAAGCGCCTCGTCAAAAAGATCGGTCTTCAAAGCGCGGCTGACGCTGCGACGGATCAGCGATCTAGACACGAACGCAGCATTGATCGCGTCGCTGTGCGCCCGCCAGATGGGATTTTGGCTCTTGCCAAGAAGCGACTGAACGGAGTCCCAATATTGGGTGTCGAGCCGAGCCATCAGATGAATCTGCCACAGTTAGTGTCGTTCCCCGAGATATCTGGCAAGATAGCGAAAAAGAGCAAGGAGGGTACAGCGAGAGGCTCGGAGGATGCAATATTCAAAACATTTCCGACAAGGCTGCGCGCCTGATCGACTTGGAATAGCCGTAAGCGTATAAGTCACAGACATTCAAGAAATCTCGCCGCGAGGAGCGGAAATGGAATGCTCATTTGACGAGGCGGTGAGGCGCCGCCGTTCGATCCGCAAATATGACGGGCGTGACATTCCCGATTCGGGATTGATTGAACTCCTCGACCTCGCGCGGCGCGCGCCGAGTTCGATGGACGGGCAGGCCTGCTGCTTCGTGCTAGTTCGGAACCGGGCTACCTGCGAAAAACTGGCGCAAATCAAAAACCTCCACTGTCCTCCCGAAAAGCGCGATTATCCCGCCGATTTTCTCATCGAGGCGCCCGTCATCGTCGCAGTATGTGTCGAAGGGGGGCGCTCCTACGGTCGCGAGATCGAGAATGGCGTGCTAGCTAGCGGTTTCTTACTTCTCGCGGCGGCGAGCCGCGGGATCAACGGGGTTTTTTTGACCGCCTTTAACCGAAACGATCCTGCGCTGGAAGCCGAAATTCGTGAAGTCCTAAAGCTGCCGGACGGAATTGGTCCAGTTTGCCTGATTCCGCTCGGATACCCGGGCGCTGAGCCCGCGCCAAAGTCGCTGCGCAGCCTACAGGATATCGTGCATCATGAGCGCTTCGCTTAAGGGCTTCGAAAACGCGATAGATTCCCGCCACCGCGCGGCGTCGAGTGCGGTGCTGCGCTATCTGAACGCGGTTTCATGGAATGAATCCGGGGCGGACGACTCACGGATAAAGGAATTACTTGCGCAGGCGAGCATTGCCGAAGGCCTGCAAATTGTGCCGCTTCTGGATTATCGTGGCGTGAAGCTCGACATACTCGACGAGAGTTCGCTCATGCACACTCGAACTATCAAGTCGATCGACGGATGCGTCACTGCGGCGCTGTGCGCCAGTCAAGGCATCGAGCGAATCGTCTTCGAATCCGGGGGCAATACCGGGACCGCGCTCGCTACATATGCGCTGGGGCTGGGGATCGAGTCGTTCTGTATCGTCCCGCAAGACAACTTGCCGCTGCTCGACAGCGGCGTTTTTTCGTCGCCGCTCTTGCACCTTATAGCGGTCGAGGATCCAGGCTCGCTGCGCGAATTAATCTCGCTGGTCGAGGGCATTTGCGGGGTGAGCCGTGTCCCTCGCGTGCCCTGGAGGATAATGGCGTCGGAGGTCGTCGGATGCTTCGTTCTCGAGCAATT
>Ga0074044_10001173_pt1 | contig 24061 bp, 20 predicted proteins | sample BogForMeECP23OM1_FD_94443 | JGI IMG/M metagenome (GOLD analysis project Ga0074044, IMG submission 94443) | Bog forest soil microbial communities from Calvert Island, British Columbia, Canada - Bog Forest MetaG ECP23OM1 | ecosystem: Environmental > Terrestrial > Soil > Wetlands ... | reverse complement strand
GTCGCGGTCGTCGCGGCAGGTTTCCGCCATCTGCTTCACCTTTTGCCAGGCCTCTAACTGGGACTCGTCGTGGACGCGAGCTTTCGCACGATCCCATTCCTGTAGGAAAGCTTCCATCTGCAGATGGTTGAACACGGTCTTACCGAACGGATCAATGCCGCTGAGCAGCAGGAAATCCGCATGGCTGGCGGCCGGCACCACGCCGTGCAGCATAACCCACTCGCTGCGTTCGCCAAGATCGTCTTCCAGCTTTACGACCAGAGACATCGTTATCCCACCGATGCAAAACTACTGGCCGCAATGTAACAGCCCTCGAGGGCGTTTGTCCAAGCGAAGGCGCGCATCAAGAGTAACCGCGGAGGGGTCACCAGGGACAGCCCCACGTAGGGACGGCCGCCCTCGGCCGTCCAGCCGAGCGAAGCTCGGCAGCGCCGCGAACCGGAGTGGCTCGCGCTGCACCTTACGCTTCGCCAACGCGCGTGCCATGCTGGAAGTGGTATTGCAAAATCTTCGCCGCCAACGCCGGGCTCACACCCTGCCCTTGCGCTTCGACCGAGCGCACCACTTCTCCCCGGCAGATGACTTCGGTGGCCGCCAGCCCGGCAATTTCCGCCGGCAGCACCAGGCTGATCTCCAGGAGTGCGTTCGGACTGAGCAGTTCCTGCGCCAGGAACAGCAATCCGGAGCGGCTGATGTTCTCGGTGGTGCCCGGGCGCCAGTTTTCTTCTCCCAGCGGACGATAGCGCAGCGGAAGATGAAGATTGAAACGGCGGGCTCGGAACGGTGGAACTTTTCTTTCAGCAGCAGCGCTTGAACCGGTGCGGGATGACATGGCGGCCTCCAGGGGGTTGGGCTCAGATTCCAGCACCTCGCGGACGCGGTCTTTCAGCGCGGGAAGGCTGAATGGTTTTTGCAGCAAGTTGATCCCGGCATCGAGCATGCCGTTGTGACCCACGGCATTTTCGGTGTAACCCGACATGTAGAGCACCCGGATGCCGGGGTGCAGCTTGCTGATGTTTGTCGCCAATTCGCGGCCGTTCATCCCCGGCATAATCACATCGGTGAGCAGGAGGTCGATGGCGCCCTGGTAGCCGTCTACGATTTGCAGGGCAGCGGCGCCGTCTTCGGCTTCGAGGATCTTGTAACCCTGCGTTTCCAGATACTGGCGGGCAAGACGCCGGAGATGGGTTTCATCTTCGACGAGGAGAATGGTCTCCTGGCCATGATCGGGGTGGGGAAGGCCGAGAGAGTCCTGCACCTCAGCGGCCTCTTCCGGGCCATTGACTCGCGGGAAATAGGCGCGAAAGGTTGTGCCGTGCTCCGGTTGGCTGTCGACAAAAATGAAGCCGCCGCTCTGTTTCACGATGCCGTACACGGTGGACAGTCCGAGGCCGGTGCCTTTGGCGCCCTTGGTGGTGAAGAAAGGCTCGAAGATGCGGGACTGGGTTTCGCTGTCCATGCCGACGCCGGTGTCGCTGATGCCGAGCATGATGTAGTCGCCCGCGGCGAGGGGCGCGTGCGTACGCGCGAAATTTTCGTCGACCGTGACGTTGGCCGTCTCAATGGTCAGCTTGCCGCCTTGCGCCATGGCGTCGCGAGCGTTGACGGCCAGGTTCATGATGACCTGGTCGATCTGGCCGGGATCGGCGCGGACCGCACCCAAACCCGGACCGGGAACCATGACCAGATCGATATCCTCGCCGATCATGCGGGTGAGCATTTTCAGGTTCTCGGCAACTACCTCATTCAGGTCCACCACCTTGGGGGCAAGCATCTGTTTGCGGCTGAAGGCCAGCAATTGACGGGTCAGCGCAGTCGCGCGCTGGGCGGCGTTGAAGATTTCCTGCGCCGGCCCGCGCAGCTGGGGATCCGGTCCGAGACCCTCCAGCAGAAACTCGGAGTAGCCGGAGATCACCATCAGCAGATTGTTGAAGTCGTGCGCGATGCCGCCGGCGAGGCGGCCGATCGCTTCCATCTTTTGCGCCTGACGCAGTTGCAGTTCCAGGGTGCGGGTTTCAGTAACGTCTTCCATAAAAATCTCGAAGTTGCCTCCGGCGTCGCCGTTCGGAATCGAGCGGCCGGAAATGCGGGCCACGATGGGCGCGCCACCCTTCCGGATGCACTCCGTGGTCAAGTTGTTGAATTCCTTGCCGGCGTGAAAATAGTCAGCGGTTTGAAACCACTGCTGGGCATCGGTGTACAGGCTTCCTAGATGCCGGCCGGTGAGTTCGGCGGCGCTGTCATAACCAAACATCGCCACCAGCGCGGGGTTGGCGTCGTGGATGGTTCCGACGGCATCGCAGCGGCAGATACCGTACGGCGCATTCATTACCAGCGAGCGAAAATTGCTCTCCGACCGGCGCAGGCTCTCCTGGGCGGCGCGCAGGGCGGCGTTGAACCAGCAGATCAGCAGGGCCACCGCGAAGAACAAGGCGAGGTGCGCGACCGCCTTTCGATACTCGCCGGGAGTTAGTTCTCCGTTGAACGAATAGTAGGCGCTGACGGTGAGCGCAAAAGAGGTGGCGGCCAGCCCGGGTTTCCATCCTCCGTACCAGGCGCTGACCATGACGGCGACGGCGAAGACGACGAGCCGGCTCTCCGCGATATCGGAGAAAAACAAGGTTGGGATGAGCGCCAGTACGGTACTGAGGAGTGCGACTCCGTAGCGCAGGATGGGAGCGCGTGACGGAGTCACCGCTAAGCTGCGGATGAAGGGGAGTTTCATTCGCATGGATTTATGCTAAGCGCCAACCGCGCGCCGAGCGAGTTACGCCAGTCCACTGCAGTTTCCCGTCGGCACAGTGGCCAGAGGTACAACGACCAGGAAGAACAGAAGAACAAACAATGGAGCGCCGGGCGTCTCGCCCGGCGGCACGCGAAACACCGTCCCTCCATAAGTCCCTCAACCTGGGTAAAGTCCAGCGGGAAGGAAGCACTTTGCTCTCAGCCTAATCGCAGTCCCTTTTCCCGCAAAACTCACTGGTGCAATTTGGCGGTCGGCGAGCCTAGGCGGGCAACAGGACTTGCAACCGTGGCCGGCAACGACGAAACTAACGGGGCATAACCGGCAACACTTCGGGGAATCTCGGAATGAATATCGGTATTTTCGGCGGCAGCTTCGACCCCATCCATCGCGGACACCTGGCCCTCGCCCAGGCGGCCGCCAGCCGCTACTCTCTGCGGCAGGTGCTGTTTGTGCCGGCCAATGTTCCTCCGCATAAGCAGAGGCAGCCGCTGACCGCGTTCCTCCATCGTTATGCCATGGTGGCGCTCGCAACCGAGGACGACAAGCGGTGGGTGCCGTCGCTGCTGGAAGCGCCAGAATTCGCAACCACCCACGTAAGGACAGCCGCCCCCGGCTGTCCAGGCGAGCGCCGTTCGCCACTCGCGAATTATTCGATCGATACGGTTCGCCGCCTGAAACAATCCCTCAAGAAATCCGACCGCCTTTTTTTCCTGATCGGAATGGACGCCTTCCGCGACGTCGCGAAATGGCACGAGGCGCGCGCGCTTCTAGCGGAATGCGATTTCATCGTGGCCAGCCGTCCCGGATATTCGTTGCGCGATGTGGCCGAGTCCTTGCCCGAAGGTCTGCGGCCTCCGGCGGCCGTGACGCGTCCGTTTCATAAACAACCCGCGAAGGGCGATCTCGTTCTTCCTGGCGTCACGCTGCACTTGCTGGAAGGCGTCAACCAGAGCGTCTCCGCAACCGCGATTCGGACGGCGGCGGCCCAGGGCAAGCCGCTGGCGCGATGGCTCGACCCGCGCGTGGCGGATTACATCCGCAAGCACGGACTGTATCGTCCTACGAAGCGGGTTACAATCAATAAGCCCGTATGAAGAAAAAGGACGACCTCAAACACCAAGTATCTGAAGCCCTTCTCGCCTGCCAGGACAAACAAGCCGAAAACGTCGCCATTCTCGAACTGGAAAAAGATTCCGGAGCATTCACCGACTATTTTGTGATGTGCAGCGGAACCAATCCGCGCCAGATCCAGGCCATTGCCGACGCCGTGGACGAGCGCCTGGAGGCACTGGGCTTGCGCGTAACTCACGCCGAGGGCTACAAGCAGGCGGAGTGGGTGCTGCTCGACTACGTCGACTTCGTCGTCCATATTTTTTCCGAAAAGGCCCGCCAGTTCTACGATCTGGAACGCCTCTGGAAGTCGGCCAAACGGCTGGAGCCGGCGGAATTGATGGCGAAACCAAAGCCGCGGCGGACCACGGCGATCAAATCCACAACTGCCAAGACCGCTTCCCCCACGCCCAAGAAACCGCGAAAAAAGAAGAGCTGAAATGTCCGCTTCGAATCCAGCCCCGTGGAGTTCCTCGTTCCGCCTGGTGGCCGCGGAAAGGTGGAAGGCAAAATCGGCGGCGATGGGCCACGCGGCCACGGACGCTCTGGTTGAATACTCGTGTCCGTTGCCAGGCATGCGCGTCGTCGATCTGGCCAGCGGCACCGGCGAACCGGGCATCAGCCTGGCAGCACGGGTTGGTCCGCAGGGTTCGGTTACTGCAGTGGATCAGAGTTCGGACCTGCTCGCCATTGCCGCCGAGCGAGCCCGTAACAAGAAGCTTTCCAACTTCACCACCCATCAGGCCGACGCGCACCAGTTGCCGTTTGCGGACCGGAGCTTCGATCTCGCCACCTGCCGCTTTGGGGTGATGTTCTTCAACGATGTCCAACGAGCGCTCACGGAACTGCGCCGCGTCTTGAAGCCCGAAGCTCGCGCCTGCTTCGCCGCCTGGGGACCGATGGAACAGCCCTACTGGCAGACCACGATGAGGATTGTGCACCAGCATGTCGGCGGGGCCATGCTTCCGCAGGGAAGCTCCGATCCTTTTCGATTCTCGGCCGTGGGCTCTCTCTCGGAGGCGCTCGGCGCCGCCGGATTTCGCGAGGTTGAAGACTCGACTCAAAGTTTGCCCTGGACGTGGCCGGGAGACGCGGAAGAAGTTTTCGAATATTTTTGCGCAGTTTCGGCTCCGTTCCGGCCGATGTTGGAACGGGTTCCGGCGGAACAGTGGCCGGCGATCCGAGCGGAAGCGAGGGCGGCGATCGAGCGCTATCGCGTCGGAGACGAGATCCGCTTCGGCGCCGACGTGGTTCTAGCGTCGGGAAAAGCCTAGGCAGCGTAATCAGCTGCGGAGAAAGTAGTGCTTCGTATCAGGGCATCGCTTTAGCGATGCCGAAGGCTCCTCAAAACCAGGTGCCCCTCTAGGGGCTGGAGCATTGGAAATCGATTCTTCCGCAGTCCGGTTGCCCCATGAGAATCAAAGTCGCGTGGATCGGGAAGACGAAAGAACCAGCCATCCAGGCGCTAACCGACGAGTATTTGAAACGTATTTCCCGCTATGCTGAAGTTGCGGGCGTTGCCGTGAAAGACGAAGCCGCAATTTTTTCCCTGGCGGGCGGAAAAGAGCGGCACAAGCTAGTTCTCCTCGATTCGCGCGGGAAACAATTTTCATCCGAAGAGCTTGCCGCATTTCTGGAGCGCGAGCAGGTGAACGCGATCCCGCTGCTGTTCGCCATTGGTGGCAGCGACGGCTTCAGCGAGGAAGCGCGGCGCCACGCCGGTTTCATGCTGTCCCTCGGGAAGATGACGCTGCCCCACGAACTCGCTCGCGTGGTTCTGGTTGAGCAGCTTTATCGTGCTTTGACCATTCTCAAACGCCATCCCTACCATTTAGGGCATTAACTTTATGGTAACGGGCACCGGCCAGTTAGCCCCGCTGTCACACAACTCGATTCCGAGCCCCGATGCACCTCTGACAGCTTCCCACCGTCGGGAACCTGGCATACTGTATTTCTTGAACAGGCGAAACCAGTCTGAATTTGTTTTCGAGGCTCTCCCCCAATGAAAAATCCGTACGACGTACTACGAATGAAAGAACAGGAACTGTTGCGGGTTCGCAAGGAGATTGAGGCCTCTTAGGATAGCCGCCCGCTTGTTGGGCGCCGAGGATCCGGCCGCAGCCAAGGGTGAAGGTCAGCCCCACCTGCCGCGAGTCGTCGAAATGCCCTAAAGGATCTCTCCCCCAATCGACGCGAGGCGGACGGAAGCCAAAACCGTCCGCCTTCTTGTTTATGGAAAAGTTTGCGTCTGTTTGAAAACTGACTTCTTGCTCAGTGCCGCGCCTATGGCACGGATATTTCTGTCCGCGTACAATCGATGATTCGGCTTCATGTGGAATCGCTCCTTATTTCGGATGTTCCTATGTCAGACCTCCGCCGTGGTCTCATCATCGTAAACACAGGTCCGGGCAAGGGGAAGACCACCGCCGCCATGGGGACGGCGCTGCGCGCCGTTGGGCAGGGGATGCGCGTCCTCATGCTGCAATTCTTGAAGGGCTCGTGGCATTACGGTGAACTCGATGCCGTCAAGGCTTTCGGCGACAAGTTCATCCTCAAGCAGATGGGACGTGGTTTCGTGAAGGTCGGCGCCGAGAAGCCCGACCCGGAAGATGTGCGGATGGTGGAAGAAGCCTGGGCCGAGGCCGAGAAAGCGATCCAGTCCGGCGAATGGGACCTGGTGGTGCTGGATGAAATCAATTACGCCATCAGCTACGGCATGTTGGACCCGGTGAAAGTGGCGGAGTCGCTGAAGCGCAAGCCGGAAATGGTGCACGTCATCTTGACCGGAAGGAGCGCGCATCCGACAATTGTCGAGTTGGCCGATACCGTGACCGAAATGCGCCAGGTCAAGCATGCCTACGAGAAAGGCGTGATGGCGCAGAGAGGAATCGAATACTAGTTCTCAGTTCCCGGTTCTCAGTTCTCAGTGCAAGCCGATTTTACTGAGAACTGACAACTGAGAACTCTTCTTATGGCTTGGTTCAAGCGACAACCCGGTGAGTTGGACACTTCGGGCGAGAGGACGGTACGCACCGAGGGCTTGTGGGTGAAGTGTGACCAGTGCCGCCAGATTATCTGGAAGAAGGACCTCGAAGAAAATCTTAACGTCTGCCCGAAGTGCGGCAAGCATTTCCGCATCGACGCCCGCGCCCGCTTGGCGCAGCTTCTCGACGATAATCAATACGAGGTTTTCGACTGCAACCTCGTTTCCAACGACCCGCTGAAGTTTGTCGACCTGAAACCGTACTCCTCGCGCCTGAAGCAGGCCAAGGCCAGCACGGGCCTCAAAGACGCCATCATCAATGCCCAGGGCAAACTGAACGGACGCCCGGTGATCGTCAGTTCGATGGAATATTCGTTCATCGGCGGGAGCATGGGCGGGGTGATGGGCGAGGCCATTACGCGGGCGATTGAGAAGGCGCTGGAAACGCGGAGGCCGATCATCATCGTTTCGGCATCGGGCGGCGCGCGCATGATGGAAGGCGTGATCAGCCTGATGCAGATGGCGAAAATTTCCGCCGCGCTGGCGCGCCTCGACACGGCGCGGGTTCCGTACATTTCGGTTTTGACCGATCCGACCACCGGCGGCGTGACCGCATCGTTTGCCATGTTGGGCGATCTCAACATCGCCGAACCCGGCGCCCTGATTGGTTTCGCCGGGCCGCGAGTAATCGAACAGACGATCCGCCAGAAGCTCCCCCCAGGGTTCCAACGTTCAGAATTTCTACTGGAGCATGGAATGCTCGATGCCGTGGTTGTGCGCAAGGATTTGAAAGCCTACATTGCGCGGGCGCTGGATTTTATGGTGCAGGCAGCGTAAAGACAGTCGTTGGTCGTTGGTCGCTGGTCGTTGGCAACACCCACTCCCCTAATGATCCAGCGGTGAGATTTCTGCTCAGGGTTCTTGGAGAGCACTTTGACCTCTGGCAGCCTCCTTCTAATGAGAGAGAGTCGAAACCGACGGCCGGACTTGCTACCCTAAATGGGCTCGCCGGGCGAACAGCGGAAGATGAGTATTTCCCGAGTTCACGAACGACTAACGACCAACGACGAACGACCGATGTCCTACGAAACCGCAGTCGCGCAGATGTACGCGTTGGGCCACGAGCTGACGCAGACGCCGTCCCACAAGTTCGATCTGGCACACATGCGCGTGCTGCTGGCGGCGCTGGGACATCCGGAAAATCGCTTTCCAACTGTGCTGGTCGCCGGCACCAATGGCAAGGGTTCCACCGCCGCTACTCTCGCGTCCATCCTGCAAGCTTCCGGGCTGAAGACGGGGCTCTATACTTCGCCTCATCTGGTTCGCATCAATGAGCGGATTTGCCTCAATGGCGAGCCCATCGGCGACGACGATTTCGCGCTGCTCCATGATGTGGTCGACCGCACCGCCGAGCGGCTGGTTGGAGAAGGCGATCTGCCGTGGCATCCCAGCTTCTTTGAGACGCTGACCGCGATGGCCTTTGAATATTTCGCCCGCATACGGCCCGACATGGTTGTGCTTGAGGTCGGCATGGGCGGCCGTCTGGATGCCACTAACGTGGTTGAGCCGCGCTTCAGCATTATCACCGACATCGCGCTCGATCATCAGAAGTATCTGGGCGGCACTGTCGCCGAGATTGCGCGCGAAAAAGCTGGGATCATCCGCCCCGGCGGGATCGTGGTGACGCTGCCGCAGTTGCCCGAAGCCAACGACGTGATCGGAAATGCAATTTTGAATGCGGGCGCGCGTGTGGTGAATGCGGTTCCCTACGTACCGCCGGTATCACCCAGCAGTGGTCAGTGGCCAGTGGCCAGCGGTCAGCGGCAACGGTATCCGCTGGACGTTTGCGGCGAGACGATAATGGTTGAGTCGCCGCTGGTGGGGCGTCATCAGCTGCGCAACCTGGCGCTGGCGATCGCGGCGGCGGCGGAACTGCACAACCAAGACTTAGACAACCACGGAACGGTTCGGATCACCGCGGCAACCATCGCGCAAGGCATCCGCCAGACCCGTTGGCCCGCACGCTTTCAGGTGGTACCGGCCACGGGAGACAGCCCCGAGTATGTGCTCGACGTTGCGCACAATCCGGCCGGGGCTTGGGCGTTGCGGTCGACGCTTTCGGCGGCCTATGGGAATCGCGGAACCGGCGATCCCACCAACAACGACGCGGGAAACGGCCGCGAGATCACGCTGGTGTTTGGCGTGATGCGCGACAAGGCCATGCGGGAAATAGCCGAGATTCTGTTTCCGATTGCCCAACACGTGATCCTCACGCACGCCAACAACCCACGCTCGGCAAGCCCGGATGAGATTCGGCAGGCAGCGGCGCGGGTAGCAGCGGGCATGGATGTTGCAGAGGCCGAGAATGTGGCGTCGGCCCTCAAGCAAGCGAGAAAAATCGCCGGTCCAAGTGGCCTGGTCGTAGTGACCGGCTCAATTTACGTTGTAGGAGAAGCGATGCAAGAGCTAGGAGTCAGCATCTAAGAACGTGTAGCGCGGGCACTCTTGCCCGCGAAAAATGTTTGCGGAATTGAAAACGTGAACAAGATTGCGACAACTGTGGAGCCGGAAAAAGAGCGGGAAGACCTGCGCTCTAATGCAGCCTCGGGAGAAGCCGTCCCCGCGTGGTCCGAAAGCCGCCCCGCTGTCGGCCCCAAGAACGCGCATGGCTGGCCGAGCCGTCTGCGCTCGTATTTCATTCTTAACCCGCTGATCTGGGCTTACACCGTGATTCTGGCTACGCTTTCCTTGATCTCTTCGCTCTTCGACCGCAGCGGACGCATCCAGCACGATTTCGCCCGGCTCTGGTCGTGGCTGATCATGAAGACGATCCTGTCGCCGGTGAAAGTCACAGGCAATATCGATATCGATAAGGACAGGCGGGACCCGTCCAAACCTCGCGTCTATGCGGTTACGCATGCATCGGCGCTCGACATTCCGATCCTCTACGTCTACTTGCCCTTTCAATTCCGCATCGTTTTCAAGAGCGAATTGCTCGCCTACCCATTCATAGGCTGGTATCTGAAGCGTTCCGGGCAAGTCTGCATCAACCAGCAGAACCCGGCCGCTTCGATTGGCGCCGTCAAGTCGGCGCTGCGGAGCCTGCGCAGCGGCATGCCGCTGGTCATTTTTCCGGAGGGCGGCCGTACCCGGGATGGGGAGGTTCAACCCTTTTTGCCGGGCGCATTCTTTCTCGCCATCAAAGCCCAGGCTGACATCGTGCCCATCGCGCTCGTCGGCACCTTCGGTCTGCTGCCCATGAACACCTACCACATTAAGTGCCAGCCGCTGGAGATGCGGGTTGGTGCGCCTGTCTCCACCGCTGGGTTGACCGTGCGCGATACCGAAGAGGTGTCGGCCAAAGTGAAGGCGGCGATTGAAGCGCTGCACGCCGCGCCACGAACCACGTAGGGACGGCCCTCGGCCGTCCATGGCGAGCGAACTCGCCGGCTCAGCCGCAGTTTTCACTTCTGCGCCAGCACGCCCGCCCAGTCGCTGAATACTTCCGGCTTCCCGCCGCGCACCACCGTCGGGTGCACGCGGCCGAGGCCCTTATGACAGTGTGGGCTGAATTCCAGCCGTGCCGCCGCCCCAAGGCCAATATCGAAGCCGTTCATCGACTCGAGGGCCTCGATGAATTTTCCCCGCGTGGGATTGTTCCCGGCCCGTTTCAGTCCCTCCGCGATGACCATGGCGTTCACAAACGCTTCCAGACTCACAAAGCTAGGCTGAGTCGACGACATGTATTTTCCGAGGCACTCGCGGTAAAGCTTCACCGTGGGGAGATCGGTACGGTCATAGGGGGGAACGACCTGCGTGATGACGACCCCTTCCGCCTCTTTTCCGGCCGCTGTAATAAAAGCCTCCGTGCCGACAAACGAGACGGTTAGAAACAGCGGTCGCCAGCCCTGCGCATGCGACTGCCTCACGATTTCGGCGGCTGGTGCATACGGACCGGCAAGGATCACCGCCTCTGGTTTCGCGGCGCGCACCGATTCGATTCCTTGCGTCACATCGAGTGTGTTGCGGGCGAAAGACCCGGTCGCCGCCGGCGCGGCGTTGTGTTTCGTCAGCGCCAGCTTGACGCCGTCGAGAATCGCCTTGCCAAAACCATCGTCCTGGTAGATCACGCCGATCTTGCGCACGCCCGACTTCCACAGATTGTCCACCTGTTCCCATGTCTCGTCGTTGTACGACGCCCGCAGGTTGAGGATCTCGTGCTTCACCGGTTCATAGAGAAACTGCGCTCCCGTGAATAGGCCCACCACCGGCATGTGCTCGGCTTCCGCCATCGGCACATACTTGGCGGCGGTTGGCGTACCGACAAAAAAGCCCCCGGCAAACACATTCTCCCGCTTCAGTGATGCGAAGCAGGCTCCGGTCCTTTCAGGATCATAGCCATCGTCGAACGAAGACAGGATCAGCTTCCGGCCGTTTACGCCTCCGTGATCGTTGATGTAGTCGAAGTAGGCGGTGGCTCCGAGCACGGTCTGCAAGCCCAACTGGCGCGCAGGTCCGTCCAGCGCAGCGCAGGAGCCAATCTTGATCTGGCTGTCACTGACCCCCGGCGCCTGCGCCGTGGCAGACGATGCTAAGCCGCAAACCATCAGCAGCGACCAAGTCCACGTGCATTTCCGGACCTCACGTATGAATCCAAATATCGACATTTCAAAATCTCCATTTCCGTTGACAACCGGAACTCGGCGGCTCACGCATCTCAAGAAATCAGTCGTACTCCCGACAGCGAAAGGCCGTATGCCACACACTACATACCAACTAAGACCAAAATGCGACCCATGGTTACACTCGAACCAAACCAAAGTTTTGGGCAGAGTCCACCGATTCTTGGCTGCAATTTGCAGGAGGTGCTGTCCGCCGCGTTTGACCCTTCCCGAATCGCTCCTTTAAACTCAAGGGATTCAGCAGAATACCGGGCCCTATCTATGTCTGACAGCATTCATCTCAAGCTCCCCGACGGCAGCACCAAGGAAGTCCCGAAGGGTACCACCGCGCTCGACGTTGCCAAGTCTATCAGCCCGCGTCTCGCTGACGCCGCTCTCGCCGCCAAATCGAATGGCGATCTGATCGACCTCACCCGCCCGCTCGAACAGGACACCGACCTCCGCATCCTCACCGACCGCGACCCTGAGGCGCTCGAAGTCTACCGTCACTCCTCCGCGCACCTGCTAGCCGCCGCTGTGCTCGAACTTTTTCCCGAGACCAAGCTCGGACACGGCCCCGCCACCGAGAACGGATTCTTCTACGACTTTCATCGTGAGACCGCGTTCACCCCCGAAGATCTGGAAAAGATCGAAAAGAAAATGCAGGAGCTCGTCCAGCAGAACCTGCCCTACGCCCGCGAATTTCTTCCCCGCAAAGAGGGTCTGGAAAAATTCAAGGGTGAAGGTGACTTCATGAAGTGCCACTTCATCGAGCAATTCACCAAGCCCGATGAAAAAATATCGGTTTACAAAACCGGCAAGTTCCAGGATTTCTGCCGCGGTCCCCACCTGCCTTCGACCGGAAAAATCAAAGCCTTCAAGCTGCTCAACATAGCCGGCGCCTACTGGTTGGGAGACGAAAAGAATCCGCAGTTGCAGCGTATCTACGGCACATCGTTTTTCTCGAAGAAGGATCTCGACGCCTACCTGAACAGCATCGAAGAAGCGAAGAAGCGCGATCACCGCGTGCTCGGCAAACAGCTTGACCTGTTCTCCATCCAGGAATTAGCCGGCCCCGGCCTGATCTTCTGGCATCCCAAGGGCGGCATCATCCGAAAGGAGATGGAAGACTGGATGCGAGAAGAATACCTGCGCCGCGGCTATTCGCTCGTCTGCACGCCGCACGTGTCGCGCCGCCAGCTCTTCCACACCTCGGGGCACGAGGGCTTTTACTCGGACAACATGTTCGACGCCATGGAACTCGACGACGCCGAATATCGCCTGAAGCCCATGAACTGCCCGGGACACATCCTGATCTATAAAGACTCTCTGAAGTCCTACCGCGACCTGCCGGTGCGGCTCGGCGAGCTCGGCACCGTCTATCGCTACGAGCGCTCGGGCGTGATGCACGGGCTGCTGCGTGTCCGCGGCTTTACCCAGGATGACGCTCACATCTTTTGCACTCCCGATCAGATTGAAGCTGAAATCGTCGGCTGCCTTGAGTTCGCGCTCGCCGTGCTGAAGGCCTTCGGCTTCGACCAGTTCCAAACCGAGCTTTCCACTTGGGACCCGGGCCACAGGAAGAGCTTTCTCGGCACCGAAGACCAGTGGAACCTAGCCAACCACTCGCTCGAAAGCGCGCTGAAGAAGCTGAACATCGAATACAAAACCATCCCCGGCGAAGCCGCGTTCTACGGCCCGAAGATCGACATAAAACTAGTCGACGCCATAGGACGCCTCTGGCAGCTCTCCACCGTGCAATTCGACTTCAACCTGCCGCAGCGTTTCCAGCTCGAATACGTAGCCGAAGACGGCACCCGGAAGCAGCCCGTCATGGTCCACCGCGCCCTCTACGGATCGGTCGAGCGCTTCTTCGGGGTCCTGATCGAACACTACGCCGGAGCCTTCCCGGTGTGGCTCTCGCCGGTGCAGGTAGCAATGATCCCAATCGCCGAGCGCCATACCGACTACGCCGAAAAAGTAGCCCAGCAACTGCGGGCGGCTGGCGTGCGCGTGGAAGTCGACGCCCGCAACGAGAAGATGAACGCAAAAATCCGCGAACACGCCATGCAGAAAGTCCCGTTCCTGCTGGTGGTCGGAGACAAAGAGTCCGAAGCCAACAAAGTCAACGTCCGCACCCGTGGCAAAGAGAAGACCGAAGACATGGGCACGGCGGAGTTCGTGGAGAAGATTAAGAAGCTGATTGTGGAGAAGAGCGCGACGCTCTAGTAGGCAATCCCCATCCCTACTCAGCCTGTTCCTCGACCCCCATCCCCTGTGTTAGCATCAGAAGTTTCGCAGGCGTTGTTGGGCTGGCCTGTAGCCTGTACTCATCCTCATTCCGGGCCTTATCACCCTTCCCGTAAGCCTGCGGAAGGAGACAACCCGTGAAAGCGTACGCAGGAGCCAACCTCCGCAACCTTGCCCTGATCGGACACGGGCACGCCGGTAAGACAACGCTCGTGTCCGCCATGCTCTACACCGCCGGAGCCGCGCCGCGTCTCGGCCGAGTCGACGATGGCTCCGCCCCGACCGACTACGACGAAGAAGAAGTCGCCCGCCAGATGTCCATCTCCACCGGCCTGGCTTTCGTCGAGTGGGGCAAGCCGGATGCGAAGATCAAGATCAATCTGCTCGACACTCCCGGCTTCAACATGTTCGTCCACGAGGCCAAGATGGTTCTGCCCGTGGTCGACGCCGCGTTAGTCGTTGTGGACGGTGTAGCCGGAGTCGAGGTCGTGACCCAGCGCGTCTGGAATTACTGCGACGAGGTCAACCTGCCGCGCATGATCGTCGTCAACCGCATGGATCGCGACCGCGCCGACGCCAACCGCGCGCTGGAATCGCTCACCAAAGCCTTCGGCCGCGCCGTCACACCGCTGCAACTTCCCATCGGCAGCGAGAAAAGTCTCAGCGGCATCGTCGATCTGGTCCGCATGAAGGCCTACACCTACGAGATGGGTGGAAACGGCAAAGGCAAGGAAGGCCCCATCCCCGCCGACATGGCCGGAGCCGCCAAGGAAGCTCACGAAAAATTGGTCGAACTCGTCGCCGAGGGTAAAGACGAGTTGATGGAAGAGTTCTTCGAAACCGGCACCATCCCCGAGGAGCATCTGGTCCCGGCGCTGCACGAAGCCATTCGCGAAGACAAGCTTTTTCCCGTCCTCTTCACCTCCGGCCTCGGCAACATTGGCGTTGACGAGCTCATGGACTTCATCGTCGACTACACGCCCGCCGCCAGCGAGCACCACGCCATCACCGGCCAGCCCGCCGATGGCAGCGAGCCCGCCGTGCGCAAAGGCACCGACAGCGAGCCCGCTTCCGTCTTCGTCTTCAAGACCATGTCCGATGCCTTCGCCGGCCGCATTTCCTACTTCAAGGTTTTTTCCGGTGTGCTCAAGAACGAGGCATCGCTCCAGAACTACAATCGCAACACGCAAGAGAAGTTCGCTCATATTTCCCTCGTCCAGGGCAAGCAAGCTGTTCCCATCCACGAGCTTCATGCCGGAGATATCGGCGCGGTCGCGAAGCTCAGAGAAACTCTCACCGGAGACACGCTGGGCGATAAGTCATCGCCCATCCGTTATCCCGCCGTGCAGCTGCCCGAGCCCGCCATCACCTTCGCGATCGAGCCCAAAAGCCGCGCCGACGAAGACAAGTTAGGCGTAGGCCTGCACAAGCTGATGGAAGAAGACGCCATGCTGCGCTTCTTCCGCGACCCGCAGACCAAGGAATTCCTGATCGCGGGCACCGGACAGCAGCACATCGAAGTTGTAGTCTCGAAGATGAAGAAGCGCTACCACGCCGAAGTGGTCCTGAAAGCGCCCAAGGTGCCATACCGCGAAACCATTCGCGGCAAGGCCGACGTCCAGGGACGCCACAAGAAGCAGACCGGCGGCCACGGCCAGTACGGCGATTGCAAAATCAAAATGGAGCCGCTGCCGCGCGGCTCTGAATTCGAGTTCGTCAACGATATTTTCGGCGGCGCCATCCCGCGCAATTTCATTCCCGCCGTCGAAAAAGGAATCAAGGACGCCGCCGCCCGCGGCTACCTGGCTGGATATCCCGTGGTGAACTTCCGCGCCATACTCTACGACGGCTCGTACCACGATGTGGATTCCAACGACCTCTCCTTCCAGATGGCGGGCCGCATCGCCTTCCGCAAAGCCATGGAAGTTGCCAAGCCCACGCTGCTCGAACCGATCATGACCGTCGAGATCACCGTGCCCGACGAATTCGCCGGCACCATCATGGGCGACCTCAACAGCCGCCGCGGACGCATCCAGGGCATGGATAACAAAGCCGGCAACACCATCGTTAAGGCCGAAGTCCCCATGGCCGAGATGCTTACATACGGCGCCGATCTCACTTCCATGACTCAGGGCCGCGGCAGCTTCTCCATGGAAATGCACCACTACGACACCGTGCCCCAACAACTGCAGGACAAGATTATCGAGAAGGCCAAAGCCGAGCGCGGCGAAGTAAAAGAAGAAGAAGAATAGATCACGGCGTTTCGGTGGAGCGACGGGCGTCCTCGCCTGTCCACACGGACTGCTGCGCAAATTCAAAAAACCGATTCACCCGAAGCCTTTTGTGGCGTACCATTCCTCTTTCTTCTCTTAGGAGGCACGCATGCCCAAGCGGAGTTCCCCGATCTGCTCCTGCTTGTCCTTTGCAACGCTTGCTCTCGTACTCATCTCTCAAACTGCAACGACCCAGGAAAGCAAAACCGTGGTGCTGGAACTCGACCACGTCTCCGTCTGCGGATCGAATCTCGACACACTTCGCCAAGCCTTTACCGATATCGGCCTGACTCCAGACGTTGGCGGTCCGTACGGCAACGGCATTACCCAGATGGCCATCCTGGGCTTCGACGACGCGACTTACCTGGAGCTGACTGCGCCGCTAAAGCTGGGCGTGGCCGAGGGCTCCGGCTGGGCGAAGTTTATGTCCGACGATGCCGTTACCTGCGCCTGGGCGGTCGGCACCAACGTTTTGCTGCAGGAAGCGGATCGGCTGAAGAAGGCTGGAATTCCGGTCAAGACTCCCGAGCGTGGCAGCCGCAAGCGCCCCGACGGCATGTCGATCGAGTGGATGACCGCCGACGTTGGCTCCGGCACACCGGGCGCCACGCTGCCCTTCATCATCGAGGACCAGACGCCGCGCGCCTGGCGTGTTCAGACTTCCACCAGCGTACAAGGAGCGCCCGTCAACGGCATCGAGAACGTAGTCCTCGGCGTCAACAATTTGGATGCGGCGATTGCCTTGTTCCGCAAGGCATACGGCTGGTCCGAACCGCTCACCGAAATCCAGAAGGACATCGGCAAACTTGCCTACTTCCCTGGCGAGCCCGTGATTCTTGCCGCTCCCTCGGGAGGAGGCTGGCTCTCGGAGCATCTGGCCAAGTACGGCGAGACCCCGGTAGCCTACCTGCTCGCCACCCGCGACTTCGCAGGGGCAACCAAGAAGTACAGACTCTCCGGCACCAAAACCTGGTTCGGACAAAAGATAGCCTGGTTCGACGCAGGCAAGCTGAAGGGCGTGCGCCTGGGAGTCATTGGCCAGTAATCGCTCGTGTGGGGACGGGCGACTCGCCCGTCCAAGCGGAGCGAAACTCCGCAGAGAATTTCCGCACCGGTACTAAGGAACAAGGAACGCTGAATTGATCGCATTCGGAGCATAGGTCTTGGCATTGAGGTACGTAACGGGGGAGGAAATACGAAAGGGCGATCGAGTGCTGTTTCACGGCAATCCTGGCCAGATCGAACTTGTCGCCGATCCAGACACTCCCGATCCAGAAACGAATTGGTACTTGCAGGAAGATGGTCCGGGCGTCTTGGTTAACGAATCCCGGGCATTTGGACTTGTCTACGTTACACCGCAAGGCGCGTGGGAGGACCTGGAATTTCTATCAAGGCGCGAAACCTCGCTCTGATCTTGCGCCGCCAATTGCCTGATTCGACTTTTCGCTTTACCATCGCCTTCAGTGTCCACCAAAGACAACCCAGTTCTGAAAGACCGCCTAGTCTCCGCCGCCCCGGTCGAAGACGATTCCTCCTTCGAACTCAAGCTCCGCCCGCAACGCCTGAAAGAGTTCATCGGCCAGCCCAAGGTCAAAGAGAATCTGGACGTAGCGATCCAAGCCGCCAAGTCCCGAGGCGAAGCGCTTGACCACGTCCTGCTCTACGGACCGCCCGGCCTGGGCAAAACGACGCTGGCCAACATCATCGCCAACGAGCTCGGCGCCGCCTTCCAACAGACTTCCGGCCCCACGCTGCAGATCAAGGGCGACCTCACCGCGATCCTCACCAATCTCCGTGACCGCCAGGTCCTCTTCATCGACGAAGTCCACCGCCTGCAGCCCGCGCTGGAAGAGATCCTCTACTCCGCGCTCGAAGACTACAAACTAGACATCATGATCGGCCAGGGCCCGTCCGCGCGCACTCACACCATGGACGTAAAGCCCTTCACCTTCATCGGAGCCACCACCCGCGCCGGACTCCTCTCCGCGCCCCTGCGCTCGCGTTTCGGTCTGCTCCTGCGCCTCGAGTTCTACACCCACGACGACCTCCGCGTAATCGTAGAGCGTTCCGCCGAAATTCTAGGCGTGAGTATCGATCGTCCCGGCGCCATCGAAATCGCCAGCCGCTCCCGTGGAACGCCGCGCATCGCGAACCGCCTGCTGCGCCGCGTGCGCGACTACGCCCAGGTGCGCGCCAACGGTTCCATCGATCTGCCCACCGCCCAGTCCGCGCTCAGCATGTTAGAAGTGGACCGCCACGGCTTCGACGAAGTTGACCGCAAACTTCTGCTCACCATCATCGAGAAATACCAGGGCGGCCCCGTAGGCCTCAACACTCTTGGTGCCGCGCTAGCCGAAGAGCCCGATGCCATAGAAGAAATCTACGAGCCTTTCCTGATCCAAATAGGCTTCCTGAACCGCACTCCAAGAGGCCGAGTGGCCACACAACTAGCCTACGAACATTTCGGCATAACCCCCAACCGCCGCCAAAGCTCGCTGTTCTAGGGCTGGTGTGGGGACGGGCGCCCTCGCCCGTCCAAGCCGAGCGAAGCTCGGCAGCTGTCGGCGCAACCCAAAACTCCGCGTTCCCATTACCGAAGCGAGCAAGTTCCCCGTTTGACTTCGCCCGCCGCAATCTGCGTTAATCACTCTTCGTTATCGTCCCCAGTTAACCCAGGAGGAATCATGCGCGAAGTGATCGCCACCAACCAGGCCCCGCAAGCCATCGGCCCCTACTCGCAGGCCATTCGAGCCCAGGGCCTGATCTTCACCTCAGGGCAGATCGCGATCGACCCCGCCACCTCGCAGATCGTCTCGGGCAATGTGAGCGCGCAGACCGACCGCGTGCTCCAGAACCTCGCCGCCATTTTGCAGGCCTCGGGCAGTAGCCTGGAGAAGGTTCTGCGCTGCACCGTCTTCCTCAAGAACATGGGGGATTTCGCCGCCATGAACGAAGTCTATGGCCGCTACTTCAAGCAGGCCCCACCCGCCCGCTCAACGGTCGAAGTAGCCCGCCTTCCAAAAGATGTCTTGGTAGAAATTGATGTGATAGCGCTAGCTTGACCGCTCATGGGCTGGTGTGGGGACGGGCGCCCTCGCCCGTCCAAGCCGAGCGCAGCTCGGCAGCTGCCGGTAGTCACAGCAACTTTGGATTTCCACTATAAACTGAAGTCAAGAATGTTGCAGACATAAGAAATGGAGCCACAATGAAAACTGTCATCCTTATCACACTGCTCGCACTAGCGAGTTTAGCCATCGCCCAGACGGCACCCGCTAAGAAAGCGCGGGCGCTGCCTGTCACCAGCGGGCCCACCAAGGTCACGGGAGAGCCTACCAAGACCGCCAGCGGCCTCGAATACTGGGACATCAAAGTTGGCACCGGCGCGGTCGCGCAAACCGGACAGCAAGTCAGAGTCGATTACACCGGATGGCTCACCAACGGCAAGAAATTCGACAGCTCGGTCGGCACCGGCCGTCCGTTTGAGTTCCAGTTGGGTGCCAGCCAGGTCATCAAGGGTTGGGACGAAGGTGTAGCCGGCATGAAGGTCGGAGGCAAGCGCCAGCTCCGCATCCCGCCAGACTTGGCCTACGGAGAAAAGGGTTATCCGGGGGTGATTCCAGCTAATTCCACCCTGATCTTCGACGTGCGCCTGGTAGATGTGAAGTAGCTCGGGTGGCGCGGACACTCCTGTCCGCGAAAAGCTGGCAGACGCACAAAAGCCCGCAGGATTCGAAGAATCCGCGGGCCTCTAGAATCGCTACGCCTTAACCACTTTGCCGCTGCGCAGACAGGAAGTGCAGACGCGCATGTGCTTGGTCGCAGCGCCCACCTTCGCGTGAACCGGCCGCAGATTGACGTTCCAGCGCCGTTTGCTGACGTTGTGAGCGTGACTGATGGTATTTCCGAACTGCGGCCCCTTGCCGCAGATATCACAAACTCGTGCCATAACTCTAGAATCCTTCCAGGCCTGTTGCCGAAACTTTGATTTTACAGGAATTAGCCGGATTTCGCCAGAATCACGTAGGGACGGCCGCCCTCGGCCGTCCAGGCGAGCGAAGCTCGGCAGCGTCTAGGCCGCCTTGCCCAGCACCGGCTCCGAGCAATGGCTGCACCGCCGCGCATCAATCGGAATCTCGCTCAGACATTCCGGACACTTCTTGGTGGTCGGATCCGCCGGCGCCGGATCCTTCCGCGTCCGCGCGATCAGCGCATTGATCGGGGTCACAACAAAAAAGTACACTGCACCCGCAACCAGCAGAAAGCTGACCACCGCGGTAATGAAATCGCCAATCGGAAACAGCGTCGTACCGATGGTGAAAGAGATCCCCGTAAAGTCTGGCTTGCCCACAAGCAGCGCAATGATGGGATTGATAATGTCTTTGACCAGGGCGGTCACAATCGTTCCAAACGCCCCGCCAATCACCACGCCGACCGCCAGATCGACCACGTTACCGCGCAAGATAAATTGCTTAAAGCCAGATAACATACGTTTACCTCCCGCTTCCCGGAATGGCCCTCTCAGATCCGCATCGGCATCACAATGTACCGGTACTTGTAATCCTCGCCTTCCGCGGGACGAAGCTGCCCGGCCGACTGGGCATCCTTAAGCTCCAGTTTCACCTCGCACGACCCGGTCGCTTTGATGAAGTCCATCAGGTACTGCGCGTTGAATCCGATCGCCATCGGCTCGCCGTCATAGGCAACTTCGATGGAATCCTCCGACTCGCCCGTTTCCGTCGACGACGCCGAAAGCTTCAACTCGCCCTTTTCCAGACGCAGCCGCACGGCGCGCGATCGCTCATCGGCAAACTGCGCCACGCGTGCGATTGCGGCTCCCAACTCTTCGCCATGCAGCGCGATTGACTTGGAGATGTCCTTCGGCAGCACCGCCTCGTAGTTAGGGAACTGCCCCGTAAGCTGCCGCGATGTCAGCAAGCGCGGCCCCACGCGGAAGAACAGCGTGGACTCGTCCTTGGCAAAGTCGATGGTCTCGACATCCGAATCCAGCAGCGATTTCAACTCATCCATCGCCTTCTTCGGAATCAGCGTCTTCATCTCGCCGGTGACCCCCTCGAACTTTTCTCCCGCGCGTTCCACATGCGCCAGCCGGTGGCCATCGGTCGCAACCATGGTGATCGACTCCGGTTTCAGCACCATCAATGCCCCATTCAGCGTGTAACGCGACTCTTCATTGGCTATGGCGAAGCCCGTCTTGGCAATCATCGACCGCAGCACCGCCGCCGGAATTTTGATCGCTCCCGCTGATGGAAACACCGGCAGACTCGGGAAGTTCGACTTTGCCATGCCCACCATCTTCGTGTTAGACCGTCCGCAGCGAATACTCACCCAGTGGTTCTCAAGCAACTTGATGGTGATATCGGCATCGGGCAGCAGCTTGACGTAGTCGTAGAGTTTGCGCGCTGGAATTGTGCACGCGCCTTCTTTTTTTACCTTGGCGTTGCAGGATGTGCGCAGGCTCAGATCGAGGTCGGTCGCGGTCAGCGATAATTTGTCCCCTGCAGCCTCGAAAAGATAATTGGAAAGGATAGGAATTGTGGTCTTCCGCTCCACCACGCCCTGAGTAGCCGTCAGTTCGCGAAGAAGCTCAAATTTGCTGACCGTTATTTCCATGGTCGTTGTGGCTGCGGCAGGAGCGACTTCCACCGGCATATTGATCTCCCGACTCTAGAACTCATTTCAAAACCGGTCTTGCGTAGAGCACGGCTTCACAGGCTGCCTAAGAACTCCAGGCTTTGTATCAGGGCATCGCTTTGGCGATGCCCACAAGTCCGCTAGAACTCAATACCCCTCTTAGGGGCTAGGCATCAAACCAGCTCTACTTCTGTTCTCTTCTTATATCAAATACAAAAGCAATAAAACCAGTAGTAACCGTAGGTGGTTCGCAGAAGTGGAAAACGGGTCCAGACCGCTGCGGTTCAATTGCTTGTATAGCAACCATTCGTGTGGAGAATCGGTCTCTACCGTAGCGGATGCCATACGAACTCGCGGAGGCCGCCAGGATTTCTGTCCCGTCTCGCACAGTTTCCACAAACACTCCACAACTGAGAGGCAGGAAGAATAGCCTAATGAGTGGGAAAAACGCTAAAAACCGCCATCTACGCGCCCAATTGCTCCGTCAGTTTATTGAGCAACCTATTCAAATCCTTGTCGTTCTTACGGACCCCTTCAATCTTGTCGACCGAATGCAAGACTGTCGTGTGGTGCTTGCCTCCGAACTGGCGTCCAATTTCAGGCAGGGACGCTTCCGTCAGATGCTTGGCCAGGTACATCGCAATCTGCCGCGGATAGACGATGGAACGCGAATTATTTTTCGCCTTGATTTCCACCAGGCGCAGCCCGAATTGCTCAGCCACCGCCTTTTGAATGGATTCAATCGTCACCTTGCGGGCCTGCGAATCAATAAAATTCTTCAAAACCTGCTGGGTATAGGGAAGGGTAATCTCCGCCCCGATCAGCGACGAATGCGCTACCAACCGGATCAGCGCACCCTCCAACTCACGCACATTCGACCGTATATTCGACGCGATAAACAACGCCACATCCGGCGGCAAAGTCACGCGTTCCTGCTCCGACTTCTTTTGCAGGATGGCAACCTTGGTCTCCAGGTCTGGCGGCTGAATATCGGCGATCAGGCCCCACTCGAACCGGCTGCGCATGCGATCCTCAAAGTCCGCCAACTCCTTCGGCGGACGGTCGCTGGCGATCACGATCTGCTTCATCGATTCGTGCAGCGCATTGAACGTGTGAAAGAATTCTTCCTGCGTCCGCTCTTTCTGCGCCAGAAACTGGATATCGTCAATCAGCAGCACGTCCATCGTCCGGAATTTATCCCGGAAGCTGATCATTTTGTCGTAGCGCAGCGAGTTGATCATCTCGTTGGTGAACTTCTCGCTCGACACGTAGCAGATCGCCGCCTGCGGCGTCCGCCGCTTGATCTCATGCCCAATCGCCTGCATCAGGTGCGTCTTGCCCATACCAACGCCGCCGTACAGGAACAGCGGGTTGTAGGCTTTCGAAGGCCGCTCCGCCACCGCCTGGCAGGCCGCGTGCGCGAACTGGTTCCCGCTTCCGATCACGAACGCGTCAAACGTATAGCGCGGGTTCAGTTGCGCGGCGCTGTCCCAGTCGAACCGCCCCTGCGCCGGATACAACCCCGGCGCCGCCTGCGGGCTCGGACCACCGCTTGCACTCGAAGCCGACAACCCGCCGTTATGCCGGATCGGCGTGTTCGAAGGATCGTCCTCGGCGGTGACGAATTTCACGTCGGCGTATCCCAGTCCGAGCTGATCGACCGCTTCCTCAATCAAATCCGCGTATTTATCCCCCACGTGGCGGAACTCGGCCGTGGGCACGCGCACGAACAGGACCCCATTGGCGGCGTGGCTGTACCGTGTCGGCTTCAACCAAGTGTCGTAGGAGTGCCGGTTGACTTTCTTTTCCAGGGCGTCCAGGATGCGCGCCCATGGGTTCGGACTGATGGCGGAACTGGTGAAAGACATTGTTTGTCAGAATACCGATAGCGCCGGCCGTAAAAACGTCCGGGGAAAATAGCCGTGAAATTATGAGTTTCTTCGATTCCTGCAGAGCAGCTTCTGTCTTGCAGTACGGGTTGCCGGCGAAAATTTATTACGCGACGAACGGCATACTAGCACAAAAAAATTCGCCGCGTCGGTGTCTTTGCAACATAAATTTTCCCCTCGAGCGCTTCATCAACCGCGATTTCCTCGCGTTGTCAAGTGTCGAGAAACTAACTGCCGCGCAAACTGTGCAACGGCAAAAGTTTGTGGAGAGACGACCGTATTCGCAAACCTGCCCTGAGCGCAGCCGAAGGGTCCAGACGAGCGCAACTCGGCAACTACGAAATCGTCCGCCGCTCCCGTCTCGCCGGCGCCGCCGTCTTGTAGTTCCCCGGATACACCACCACCGAGCGCCTCCCGCCCTCGCCGTCACTCTCCGTGCGCAAATCTTTTTCCTCGCGCAGCGCCAGATGCACGATCCGCCGCTCCCGCGACGACAT
>Ga0074044_10001171_pt1 | contig 24067 bp, 19 predicted proteins | sample BogForMeECP23OM1_FD_94443 | JGI IMG/M metagenome (GOLD analysis project Ga0074044, IMG submission 94443) | Bog forest soil microbial communities from Calvert Island, British Columbia, Canada - Bog Forest MetaG ECP23OM1 | ecosystem: Environmental > Terrestrial > Soil > Wetlands ... | reverse complement strand
CCGCCGCGACCCCCTAATAACATGCTGAAGAGGAGCAACCGCCCAAAAGGCGTGGACACCAAAATCAGAAAAATAACAATGAGGGCAATGATTCCAACAACAGACAGTCCCTTGTTCGGTTCTTGCTCCGCCGTCGGGGCGCGGGGACGTGAGCCAGTCAACTGAATGCCGGCGTCCAGTGCGATCACTTCCGCAACCCGCATAGTCAGCAGAGATACAGCGCCGTTGTAGTCGTTTTGTTTGAGCAGCGGAACCGCTTCGCGTCCGAAGCCACCGACTTTGCCGTCGGGTAGAATCGGTTCGAGCCCGTAACCGACCGTTGTCCAGTAACGGTGGTCCTGGACGGCTAATAAGATCAGGACACCACGGTCCTTACCTTTTGTCCCTATACCCCATTTTTGATAAAGATCAACGGAGTAGCTGACGATCTCGGATCCGTCAAGCGACTTGATGGTGACGACCGCAATCTGCGCATGCGCCTTCTGATCGATTTGCTGACAAATATTGTCGAGCTGCGCGATGGTGTTCTGGTCAAGGGCGTGGGCAAAATCGTTGACGTAGTCCGTGGGCTTCAGTTGCGATATGGGTTCAGCACGGAGAACAAACACCAGCGCGAAGGCTACAACTGTCGCTAATACGATTTTCGCGCCCAGTTTCATTTGAGAAAGTGATTGTATAGGAGAGAGGTCAAGCTTGCCCTCAACTCGACCGCCGAGGTCGGCCGTCCGTACACGAGAAATCGTAGCCGTTGAAATTACCTTAGAACGCGCGCAGAAATTCCACTACCCGCGACTCCGCCCAACGGCCATCGTCGCCATCAGGCTTAGCGAGAAATGAGCAGTGGCCACCGTCCTCGGTCTCGACAAAGCTGATGTTGGGATTGGCAAGAATCTTCTGCCGTGTTTCCGGAAGAATGCGAATGAAAGGATCGTTGGCCGCATGCAGGATCAAGGTGGGCACGGCAATACGCTCGACCACGTTGGCGGCCGCGGAGCGCTCGTAGTAATCCGACGCCCCCTCAAACCCGCAATAATAAGCCGTAATCTTGTCATCGAAATCGCGAAGGGTGGTCACGCCGCGCAAGCGAGCAGTGTCGAATGTTTTGGGAAACAGCCGCGCCTTCATCTTCAGGCGACGGCGAAGCTGCCACATAAAGTAATATTCATAGAGGCGATTGCCCGCCAGATGCAGAGCGTCAGCAGAAGCGGCGAGGTTCATCGACGGGCACACCGCCACCACTGCCCGGAACTGCGGCGGGCCTTCCCTTCCCCATTCCCCCGCCAGCTTCAGGACGAGATTGCCCCCCATGGAAAATCCCGCGAGAGCAAACCGGGAAATCCCGTCTTGCTGGAGTAGATGCTGGGCGACGGCAGCGATATCCTGCGACCGTCCCGAATGATAGAGCGTAGCCGACAAGGCGTCTGTGCCGCCACAATTGCGCTGGTTCATGCGGACGATGTTCATGCCTGCAGCCGTGCCCTTGGCGGCGATGCCCAGCATGTACGGAGATTCGCTTGAACCCTCGAGACCATGCACAATAATCACAGTCAGCGCATTTTTCCGGTCTGGCCGCCAGTGGCAGTGGCACAGCACCGGCACGCCCGGCTCGACTTCGATCAAACGCCTTTCGCCGGCAGGCTGCGCAATTCGTCGCCGCAGGAAAAAATTCGCCACGGTTTGCAGATGGCCGCCACGCAAACCACGTCGCGCCACGAATTCTCGTGCTACAGTTTGCGTAGTTCCCACACTCTGATTTTAAATGGAGATGACGGGATAAACATTCAGGAGTTCTTCATGCCTATTTTTGAATACGTCTGCAAGGAATGCGATCATCAATTTGAAGCGTTGGTTTACGGCAGCCAAAAAGCGGAATGCCCTAAATGCCAGAGCAAGAAACTGGCGCAACAGCTTTCAGTCTTTGCAATGTCGGCCAAGGGTTCTGCCAGTTCATCGCCATCGATGGGGGCTTGCGGAAGTTGCGGCGACCCGCGCGGCCCGGGCGCCTGCTCGATGCCTGACATGGACTAGCCGGTCTGAGCCCACGCCTGAACTCAATTGTCGCCCGAAGCGAAGAAGGCGGAAAACCAACTGGGATACGTCGGCGCACATAGCGATGCCCGCACAGGCGTCATGGAGCAACTACAGGCTACTAAATGGTTGTTTTGACTCATCGCTATGAGTCAGATAAGCTCATGCTGTGGTTAAGCGTCTTCAGGTAATTTTGAAGGATCCCGATTACCGAGAGGTTCAGCGCATGGCACGTGCCCGCCATTTGTCAATCGCGGAGTGGGTCCGGCAAGCACTGGAGATGGCTCGTCGCCGCGAGCCCGTGGGAGGCACGGGAAAGAAGTTGGAAGTCATCCGTGCGGCTGCACGGCACGACTACCCGGTCAGCGATATAGACGGCATGCTGGCCGAGATCGAGAAGGGATACGGAGTGGGTTCGCATCGGTGATTCTAGTCGACCCGAACATTCCGATGTACCTCGTGGGCGCGGCTCATCCTCACAAAAGCGACGCACAACACTTACTGGAAAAACTGGTTAGCGACCGTCAGCGGCTGGTCACGGACGCGGAGGTTCTGCAGGAGATCTTACACCGCTACGTCGCCATCAACCGCCGTGACGCTATCCAGCCGGCCTTCGACGCCGTGCTTGGCATTGTCGATCAAGTGCTGGCGGTTGACCGGTCGGTCGCAGAACGTGCCAAGCAGATTGTGCTCGGTCACCGCCGGATCTCTGCGCGTGATGCCGTACATCTCGCTGTCATGGAGCATCATGAAATCGAGCAAATCCTGAGCTTTGATTCGGGATTTGACGGGTTCCCCGGCGTTACGCGCCTGTCATAACCACCGGACTGGGTTACCCCTGGGCCTGCTTCTCATAGACCTCTCGAACCCTCTCAATCGAGTCCGCTTCTTCCGCTGGTTTGTCAGTTCGTATGCGCACGATTCTGGGAAAGCGGAGCGCGTAGCCGCTGTTGTGGCGGTCGGAGCGCATCATGTTGTTGAAGGCGACTTCCAGCACGATTTTCGGTTCGACTACCAGCCGGAAGCCTTGGTCTTCGATGGTGTGGTCGAGGAACCATTTGGTCATTTCGGCGATTTCGGCGTCGGTCAAGCCGGAGTAGGCTTTGCCGATATTCAGCAGGCGCTCGCCGTCCCGCACCGCGAAGGTGTAATCGCTGAGAACTCCTATGCGCTTGCCGTGTCCGTATTCGACCGCGGTGACTACGACGTCGAGCGTGGCTAGTTCCCGCTTCAGTTTCAGCCAGGATTTTCCTCGGCGGCCGGGGGTGTAGGGCGACTCGGGATTCTTGATCATCAATCCTTCGTTGCCGCGGGCTTGAGCTGCTTCGAATAGTTGATCAAGTTCCCTAGCGGAGAATGCTTGGAACACGGGGGCGCGGATAACTTGGGCAGCGATTGCGGGTTCTGGCGATTCCAGCATCAACAGCCCCTGGGCTCCGCCGGACCTCGCCTGGGTCGGGATTCGAGGTGCGGCCAACAGCTCATCGAGCAGCCTTGCGCGCTCCCGCAGCGGACGATCGATCAGCAATTCGCCTCCGGCGTACAGTACATCGAAGACGAGATAGGCGACCGGCACGCGCCGCATCATTTGATCGCTGACCTTTTTGCGGCCCAGGCGTTGCTGCAGTGCGCTGAATGGCAGCGCGCGGCCAGCTTCGCCAGATTCAGCCGCCTGATAGCTCCAGGCCACGATTTCTCCGTCAAGGATTGCGTCTTGCGGAAGCCCAACGAGCGCGTCGGGCAACTCGGGAAACGATTCCGTGATCTCATCCCGGGTGCGCGAGAAGATGCGGACCTCGCCGCCGGAGCAGTGCGCCTGCGCCCGGATGCCGTCGTACTTGTCTTCTACCAGCGCGTTCTCGAAATAACTGAGCGCTTCTTCCGCAGACTGTGCGGGACTGGCCAGCATGAATCCGAGACTATGGAACAGCCGCATCTTCACATCGCTTGACCCGGATACTGCCAGGCTGCCCTGGGCTGCGAGTTGCAGGGTTTCACCGATGTCGCCGAGCAACATGTTGGCGCGCTGCACTTCACTAGCCTTGCAGGCGTAGGCCTTGGCGATGGCTTCTTCGACCAGGCTTTCTTTCAGCCCAATGCGGAGATCGCCAGTAATGATCTTTATGATGTACTTGGCCTCGAGCGGGGTCAGTTGTGAGAGAAGTTCGCGGACGAGGCTCGCTTTGATGGCAGAACCGCGGGCGGCTGCTATTCTCCGAAATGCGGCTTGCACTTCTCGCGCGGTGGGACTGGATTTGTCTGCGATTGAATCTCGGATTTCTCCTGCGCTGCCGAGCATTGCTCGGTCTGGACGGGCGGGTCGCCCGTCACCACCCATGCTGGTCGGTGACGATATAACCTCAGCGGCCGCGGCGCCCAAGTCTCCGTGTTTGCGGTAGGCGGCGGTTAGTTCCTCTGCGCTTTTGCCGGAGAGTTCCTCGACCACTTGCCATAGTAGCCTTCCTCCGACTTGCAGCGTGGTTTCCTCCCACATGGGGAAGGGCGTGCCGGACAGAAAAACCGCGGCGACGGAGGCTTCCTCCGGCGGGCTCGACTTGAGGTAGTCGGCGACAATTGCGATTTTTTCCAGCTTCTTGGTGGTGCCTGCGATCTGCTCGCAGGCTTCAGCGATTTTGCGCATGGTAAATGCTCGTGACGGCTTGATCCATCGTCAAGTGCGCTGCCGAGCTTCGCTTGGCCTGGACGGGTCAGACACCCATCCCCACACAATGTCGTCGCACAATCACAGTGTTGTAAGTCTCTTTGAACCTGCCACTTAACGCCTCGGCCAGCCTATCCTAAAATCGACTCTGGCTGTGATACTCTTACTTCTGGTACTTAGTCACCGGAAAGATCATCCAATCAGCATGCGATTCTTGCGAACATTGTGGCGGTTCTTCGTAGCTATCCAGCTTCTGCCTGCGCTGGAGGGTGGCGAAGAAACCCTGGTCGGCGGCCAGGCAGTACTGGAAGGCGTTATGATGCGTTCGCCGCATGCGTGGGCCATTGCGTGCCGCAAGCCTTCGGGCGAAGTTTCTACCCACAGCGAACCGCTGGAGCGGCTTTCCGAGAAGCACAAGTGGATGGGCTGGCCGGTCATGCGCGGGGTCATGACCTTGGGGCATGCCATGACGCTGGGCTTCCGCGCCTTGAAGTTTTCCGCCAACGTTGCCCTTGAGGAGTTGCGGCCTGCGACTGAACCAGGTGAGCCCGAGAACAAGAAGCTGGAAATCAGCGGGTGGATTGCGGCCGTCAATATTGTGTTTTCCGTGGGCTTCTTTATCTTCATGTACAAGTTTCTGCCGTTGGTGGCGACTACTGAACTGAAGCGGGTGAGCCCGGTTTTTGGCGAGCAGGTGGTTTTCAACCTGGTGGATGGCATCATTCGGCTAGTCTTATTTCTGCTGTTTATCTGGGGAACGTCGCTGTGGAAGGATATTCGGCGGGTGTATGAGTATCACGGCGCGGAACACAAAACGGTGTTTGCTTTCGAGAATGGCGATCCGCTGGACACGGCCTCCGTGCAGAAGTATTCGACGTTTCATCCGCGTTGCGGAACCAGCTTTCTGATGACAGTGATGATTATCTCGATTTTTGTTTACATGCTGGTGCCGGTCACGACCTTCTGGGCGCGGTTTGCGGTTCGCATTGCGCTGCTGCCGGTGATAACCGGGTTGTCTTACGAGATCATTCGTTTTGCCGCCAAGCATCGCGGATCGCTGTTTGCCCTGATGACCACTCCGGGTTTGTGGATGCAGCGGATCACCACCAAGCCTCCCTCGGATGAGCAGGCTGAATGCGCCATTGTGGCTTTGGATCAGGCGATGTCGCTGGAGAAGCAGCGCGGCGGCGAGTTGGTTATCGCCTAGCGTCAGAACCGTCGTTGGTCGTTCGTCTTTGGTCGTTCGCTGAGAGTCCGCCCGAAACAGACGGTGGTAGGCGATCCATTCTGGTCATTCATCACATACAACCTGCCGGGCGAAGCACTAGAAAGCTCATCTGGAGGTTTCTATGTCGTCATCGTCGTTTCGGGATCTGCGGGTGTGGCAGGAGGCAATGAAGCTTACCGCTGAAATCTACCGGGACACAGTTGAGTTTCCGCGCCACGAACTTTATGGGTTGAGCTCGCAGATGCGGCGAGCCGCGGTCTCTGTACCGAGTAATATTGCGGAAGGCAAAGGTCACCGCTCCGATAAGGAATTTTTACATTTCCTGTTCCATGCGCGGGGGTCGCTATTGGAATTGCAGACTCAGCTTTTGATTGCGGAGGAATTACAATACTTGTCTCGGGAAGATGGACGGCGACTGTCGGCCATGTGTGAAGGTGTTGGTCGCGCCTTGAACGGCTTGATTAATTCTCTCCACGGGAAAGTCGCCTGATCCCAACGACGAACGACCAACGACCGACGGCTGCACACATTATGTTTGAACGGCTTAATCAAATCGAGGCGCGCTATGAGGAACTGACGCAGGCGCTGGCTTCGCCCGACATCATGAATGACTCGGCGAGGTATCAGAAGACTGCCAAGGCGCATAGTGAAATCAGTCTCATCGTGGAGCGATACCGCGAATATAAGGATTTGAACCGGGGGATTGCGGAGAGCCGGGCTCTGCTCGCCGACGAGAAAGACCCTGAGATGCGCGCCTATGCGCAAGAGGAGATGGACAAACTGGAAGGGCGCGTCGGCGCGGTGGAGGAAGAGCTTAAGATCCTGCTTTTGCCCAAGGATCCCAATGATGAGAAGGACGTGATCCTCGAAATCCGGGCGGGCACGGGCGGTGACGAGGCTACTTTGTTTGCCGCCGAAATGTTCCGCATGTACACCAGATACGCGGAAACTCAGGGTTGGAAGGTTGAAGTGCTCTCCACCTCCGAGTCCTCTGCCGGCGGCTTGAAGGAAGTGATTGCGCTGATTGAAGGGCAGCGGGTGTTTTCGCGCTTGAAATATGAAAGCGGAGTGCATCGCGTGCAGCGCGTTCCGGCTACTGAGCAGCAGGGCCGGATTCATACTTCCGCTGTCACGGTTGCGGTTCTGCCCGAGGCTGAGGATGTGGACATCAAGATCGAGGCTAAAGACCTGCGCATCGATACGTTCTGCTCGTCGGGGCCGGGTGGACAGTCGGTGAATACGACGTACTCCGCGGTTCGCATTACGCATATTCCGACCAATACAGTTGTCAGCTGCCAGGATGAAAAGTCGCAGATCAAGAACCGCGAAAAGGGCATGCGCGTGTTGCGCTCGCGGCTTTATGAAATGGAGATGCAGAAGCAGCAGGACGCGCTGGCCAAGGAACGCAAGGCGATGGTGGGTTCCGGCGACCGCAGCGAGAAGATTCGCACTTACAACTTTCCCCAGAACCGCGTGACCGACCACCGCATTGGCTTGACGGTCCATCAGCTTCAGGAAGTGATGGATGGGAAACTGCAGCCGCTGATCGAAGCGCTGACTACGTACTATCAGGCTGAAAAAATGAAGCAGGAAACTGCTAGCGTGGTCTGAGCGGCTTGCGCTGGGAGAAGACGTTCACTCCGGCGGTCAAGAGCCGATTCAAATCATCGATCAATCGCAGGAATCTCCGGCGAATTTTCCAACCAAGAACAAAAAACCTCCCGCTCGCGCGGGAGGTTTTTTCTGGGGGAGGGCGTCCGGGCGTTGGGCCCGTCGTCCTAAACTATTTGGTTGGGGCGGTCTGATCTGGCGCGGTTGAGCTGGAAGCCAACTGTTCCAGATCGTTTTTCAGCAGGCTTATTTCTACCCGCCCGCCGCTGGTTCGCTTGGTCTTAGGCTGTTCCTCGGCAGCGTTGGCGCTGGGAACCGGGGCGTTGCCCATGCCCACCACATAAATACGGTATACCGGGATGTCATGGTTCAACACCAGATAGCGCACCACTGAATCCGCCATTTTCTGTGAAGTCGCAATGGCGGCTTGGCCATGCCCCGAGGAGAAGCCTTGTACCTCGACGATGTAGCCGCGCTGACTCTTTAGCGGAGTCGCCATATCATCGAGCGCGGTCTTGGCGTTTTGGCTCAGGACGCTCTGGCCGGGACGGAAGCGAATCTCGGTCTGGGTCGTGGCCTTGTATTGATCGATGTTGCCGACTACCTGTTCAACCGTGGAGAGACGGGTGTTGGCCTGGGTTGCAGTCTGCTGCGCCGCCTGGGCTTTGTTGCCAGCGTCGATGGCGTGCTGGTCAGCTTCGTTGGCCTTGGCAGAAGCCAACTGGATGCCTTGCTGAGCGCGCGAATCCACGTCCTTGATCATCTTGGTGTTGGCGGAAGTGAGCTCGTCGAGTTCATTCACGCGGTCGCGGATGGGTTGGGTCTGGCGCTGCACATACTTCTTGCGGGCGAAAGGATTCACTTTGCCCCAAAAGCCTTCGCGGGTCTCAGCTTGCAAAGGCTGCTTGCCGGTAGCGCCCACACTCTGCGAAGACGACATGGAAGAGGTCTGGTCGCTGCTGGACGAAGTAGCGGGGGCAGTCTGAGTCGCCGGTGCAGTCTGCGTCGGTTGGCTGGCGGCGGGTTGATCCTGTGAGGTCGAGCCAGCCTGCTGCGCGAACGCTGGCAGAGCAAGCACGATGGAGACGATTAGCGCTACAAACACACGATTCTTCATTTTCAACTTCCTCCGAGGAAGGGAGCGTCTGGGAGCTCCACTCTGGCACGCCTTACGGGCGGGCTTTAAAAACTTGGGATATCGGTAGCCGTTTGACTCTGGCACCGCAGCTCTCTATAACAGGTCGATTGCCAAACTGCGGGAAAGCTAACTCCTTGGCTTGCAATAACATTGTAATCCCGCAGGCTGAGAAGCGAAGGAGAATGATCCGCTTCGAGGGTAAATTTGGCGAAATCGGTATAAAAACTGCGTGGCCGAAGCTCAAGTGGCACAGGAGATTTGATGCCAAAAAGGAATGCAAAAGTTTGCTTTTTAGAATGCGTCTTTATGCTGTGTGTTGCCGTCGGCTCGTCCCAAACTGCCGCGACCCGCGGGCTGGCCTCGGACAACATTCCGCCGGATCGCCTGAAGGAGTATGCCGATCTCGCAGTGCAGTGGCAACGGGAATACTTGCGAATCGACACCACCAATCCTCCCGGCAACGAAGCTCGCGCGGCGGACTTCTTTAAGAAAATCCTCGATCAGGAGGGTATTGAGAACCGCGTGTTCAGCTACGCTCCCGGCCGGGCCGATTTGTGGGCACGAATAGCGAAAAATACGTCGTCTGCGCGGCGGCCGATCATCCTGCTCAACCACATGGATGTAGTCACCAGCGATGCCTCCCATTGGAAGGTTCCGCCATTCAGTGGGCAAATTGTGGACGGCTCGATTTACGGCCGCGGCGCCCAGGATATGAAGAATGAAGGCCTGGCGCAATTCATGGTCATGGTGATGCTGCAGCGCGAAAAAGTAGAACTGGATCGCGATGTGATTTTCCTGGCGGTAGGCGATGAGGAAGTCGATGGCACGGGCAGCGATTGGTTCATCGCGCATCAGCGTGATCTGCTGGGAAATGCTGAATTCCTGATCAACGAGGGTGGCGAGAATCTTTTGGAGCATGACGGCCACGTGAAGTACGTGGGCGTGGACGTAGGCGAGAAGGCAGCGTTCTGGCTGCATGTGGTGGCGCACGGGCGTGCGGGACATGGCTCGCTTCCGATTGCGGATTCCGCGCCGAACCGGCTGGTGCAGGCCTTGAATCGCGTCGTCGCCTATCGCACGCCGCTCAAGGTGCTGCCGGTAGTCGATGAGTTTCTGCGCACCATGGCAGCTTACGAGTCTCCGTCGCGAGCGGAGAAGTTTCGCAATATCCGGCTGGCGTTGCAGGACAAGAATTTTCAGCACGAGGTGGAGCACGACGAATCTCTCAACTACCTGCTGCGCGACACTATTTCGCTGACCATGCTGGGCGGCTCGGAGCAGACCAATGTGATTCCGCCGGAAGCCTGGGCGAATCTCGATGTGCGCCTTCTGCCGGGGGACGATCCAAAGGAATTTCTGGCGTCGATCCGGCAGGTGGTGAATGACCCCAATGTAAGCGTCGAGCCGTTGAATGCGGACTTCCGCCCGGCCAATTCTTCGCCTACGGACACAGCTTTGTACCATGCAATCCAGAAGGTGTCCGCGCAATATTTTCTGGGAACGCCGGTGGTGCCGCGGCTGGACAGCGGCTACACCGAGAACCAGCGCTATCGTCCGCTGGGGATCAACTCGTATGGGTTTACGCCGTATACGTCGACCGAAGAAGAAGGCAGCACCGAGCACGGGAATGATGAACGCATTCGCGTGGAAGAAGTGCGGCGCGGTTTCCGCGTGCTTTATGACGTAGTGACCATGGTGGCTAAGTAGGAGAATTCTTTTGCCACGGATTTACGCAGATCTTCACGGATAGCCCTTTTTCTTTTTTCGTGATCCGCGTGACCCGCGTAATCCGTGGCGAGGTTTTTTATATTCTTATCTCTGTCCGCAGTGCTTCTCATACTGCTCGTAGATGTAATTATCAGTCATCCCGGCGATATAGTCGCAGACAATTCGTGGCAGAGGCTCCGCCGCGGTTTTTTCCTTGTAGTTTGATGGCAAACTTTCTGGCTTCGCCATCCAAAACTTGAACAGTTCGCTGATCACTCGCTCAGCGTCGTTTTTTTCCGGATCGAGCGTGGCGCTGAAATAGAGATTCCTATAGAGAAAATCTTTGGCCTCACGCCGCTCCTTTTCGACTGCCGGACTTAGAGTCACGAGCCGATGAGGGCAGGAGCGAATGCCTGCAAGATTGCTCACACCCGACAGCCGGATTGTTTCTTTGGTGTTCTCGATCAAATCTCCCACCCAACGGTTGAGCATACGTTTGAGCGTCTCATTGAATTTCAGCTTATCGATCGCGTCTGGATAGATGGATTCGACTTCGCCGTAGAAGCGCTCAAAAACTGGAATGCCTTCGCGAATTTGCTCGAGTGTGAGCAGATGGGATTCGTAGCCGTCATCGAGGTCGGCAGTGCTGTAGGCAATTTCGTCGGCGACATCGATGAGCTGAGCTTCGAGCGGCGGACGAAGGTCGAGCAAATATTCGGCGAGTTCTGGCAACCGGTCAGCAGGGTAATCGTGCGAATGCTTGATGATGCCTTCACGAACCTCGAAGGTCAGATTGAGTCCGCGGAAAGCGGCGTAGCGCAGTTCGAAGTCCTCGACGATACGCAGCGCGTGCAGGTTGTGGTCGAAGAAAGAGCCGTGCTCGCGCATGGCGACGTCCAGCGCCTTTTCGCCAGCGTGTCCGAATGGCGCATGGCCGACGTCATGCACCAAGGCGAGCGCCTCGACCAGATCAACGTTCAGACCCAGTTGAGCGGCGATGGTTCGCGCGATCTGCGCGACCTCGATGGTGTGGGTCAGGCGATTGCGAAAGTGGTCAGAGTAGCGGCGGGTGAAGACTTGAGTTTTAGCCTCGAGGCGGCGGAAAGCTCGGGAATGGATTACGCGATCGCGGTCACGCTGAAAGTCATCGCGGTAGGGATGGTGAGGCTCGGGATAACGGCGTCCGCGGGATTGCTCCACCCGCACGGCGTAGTCGGCGAGCATGGAGAAAGTCTAACAGAAGCAGCACTTAGGACTCAGCAATCAGCATTCAGCACTATGCCCCTTGAGGTTCGTGGAGCAACCGGAATCCCGGGTTGGCTGAATGCTGTGTGCTGAATGCTAGTTTCCCGACCGCAAGTTCAGCCGCATCTCGTTGGTCGGCTCGAAGCCCAGAGTTTCGTAAAGATGGCGGCCGTCCTTGCTGGCGTGCAGAAATACAAAGGCAAAATCTTGTCTGCGGCACCAGTCGATCATGGTCTGCATGAGCTGCCGGCCAATTCCTTTCTTGCGGTGACCGGGATACGTGTAAACGTTCAGGATGGTCGCCCGGCGACACTGGCCGTCGTACGGATGGGTGGGCCAGGGGCTGATCAGGATTGCCCCGCCGCCCACGATGCGTTCGCCGCTCACGGCGAGCCACGCTCGGAAGGACCCTGTGGGCAAGGCTTCGGACAAGTAAGCAGCCGACGTGGCGACCATCGCGGTAAGCGCCACTGAATCTTTGTAGTCCATGTCTTCATACATGGCTCGGCGTTGACGAACGATTTCGGGAATGTCGTCCAGCGTGGCTTCGCGGATCAGGATGCCGTTGATCATTTGCTGTCCCGAGGACTCTTACACATAGATCCTTCGCCTTGCTCAGGATGCTTAGGCGCTCCGAAGCAAAAGTGCTTTTTTGAAGGCATACAAAAGGCGCGACCGAAGCCGCGCCTTCAACCCAGATACCCGGTACCAGTTGTTACTTGTTCCCCGGCTCTTCCTTGGCAAGTTTCATCTTCGCCGATTCTAGCTTTTGGCTTATCTGGGTCACGTTGTCGGTGTCCACTTCCGCCGCCACGGTCTTGTTCCACTCGTCGAGGGCCCGTTCCCAGTGCGCCGCGGCCAGTTTCAGACGTCCGGTTTTTTGGTACAGGTCGCCAAGGTGATCCTGGACCGTGGGATCCATCCCCATATGCTGGGAGGCTTTCATCAGATTGTCTTCCGCGAGCTCATACTTCCCGAGCCGGAAGTATGCCCAACCCAACGAGTCGAGATAAGCGCCATTGGCAGGTTCGAACTCCACAGCCTTCTTGATCATGATGAGCGCTTCGTCCAGCTTGGCGCCGCGATCGGCCAGCATGTATCCGAGATAGTTGAGCACGGCGGCGTTCTGCGGATCCGTCGCCAGCACTTTGCGGAAAACGTCTTCCGCCTGATCGTATTTCTTCTGCCGCTCGTAGGTGGATCCGCGCAGGAAGTCGACGTACTCTTTGTCCTCATCCTTGGTGGAGAGCTGGGCGGCCTTGTCGAGAGCCGCTGCCGCCTCCGGCCAGCGCTTCAGCCGGGTATACATTTGAGCGAGGTTAATGTAGACCTCTCGATCTTGAGCGGTTCCATCGAGCAGGGACTTCACCAGTTGCAGGCCAGCGTCGGGCTGCCCCATGTCGGCAAGCTGGGCGGCGTAAACCATCTTCAGGCCGCGATCATTGGGCAGCTTCTGGGTCGCTTCCTTGGCAGCGTCGGTTGCCTTTTGCCATTGCTTGGCTTCACGATAAGTGTCGATAATCTGCTGGTAGCCGCGCTCGGCATTGTCGTCGCCCAAGGGCAGCATCTTGCGGAACGTGTCTAAAGCCGCCTGCTCGTTGTTGTCGTCGCGATAGACCGTCCCCAGTCGCTCAAGAAATATGGACCGGTTATTCTTCTCGCTCTGGCTGTAGTTATTGTCCGCCTTGTCGGTTTTCTTCACCAGGTCTTGCAGAATTTCCACGGCTTCGTCATAGCGGCCCTCCGCCTGATAGACGGCGGCGATGTTGTAGGGCACTTCCATCACGTCCTGCGCCATCGACTCAGCCTTCTTCAAATTGTCCAATGCCAGGTCAAACTTGCCATTTCTGCGGTAGATCTCAGCCATGCGCAGATAAGTCTGTGCATCCTCGGGATTTGAATCTGCGATGATCTTGTATTGCTCGAGGGCCGCATCAGTCTGACCATCGTTTAACAGATTCTGTGCCAGGCCGCGGATGGCGTCGAGATTGTCGCGATCAAGTTCAATCGCTTTTCTGTAGGCGACAATGGCTTGCTTGTATTCCTTGCGCTGCTCGTAGGTGTAGCCCAGCGCGGAATAAAGCTTTGCCGAACGGGCGGCATCGGGGACGGCGCTCAAAGCCTCAGCGGCGCGAGCGCTGTCGCCTTCTTCGTTATATAGGTATGCGAGCGTAGTAACCGCTTCTTCGGAATCGGGTTGCAGCTTTACCGCTGTCTTGAATTCGCTTTCCGCTTTTCGCAGGTCGTTGTTCAGGCGGTAGAGGCGGCCCAGGAGCAAGTGATCGTCCACGTTGTCTGGTTCGATCTTTATGATTTCCTGGTACTGTTCGATGGCCAGTTTGAGCACGCTGTCAGAACCGCTGCCGCTTTGAACATCGCCCAGAGAGCGCAAGTAAATTCGGCCAAGCAACTTGTGCGCTTCGAGGTTATTGGGGTCTTTTTTGAGAATGTCCTGGGCTTCGAGTACGGCATCGCGAATGCGCCCGGTCTTGGCATAAAGTTCGGCTAGACCCGAAGTCAGGTATTCAGAGGTAGGGTCGGCATCGATGGCCAAGCGATATTCTTCAATCGCCTTGGTGGCGAGATCGCTGCGGTTGTAGACCGCAAACTGATCTTCGTACATGTGAGCCACGGTGTAGTGATAGTAGGCGGTCGCCCGGTCCAGCTTTCGCGTAGCAGGCGCAGGAGCCGGTTTTGAAGTGGCGGCTGGGGCGGTCGGTGCGGGAGTTTGCTGCGCCACAACGGTAGCAGCCAAAAACAACACAAAAACAAAAATGGTCCAGCGCATGCTTTTCATCCGGTACCTTTGGATTCCCGAACCCATAGCGATTGGATGCCGAACCGCCTCTGGTGGGTGCTCTGTCTTATTGTAAACCTTCGTCAACCAGGATAGCGAAAAAGCCCCTGCGGAATGTGAGTGGAAAAGATTCGGAGGTACAGGGACGGATGGACTTACGAAGCTCGCTCTTTTCCGTAATCTTGAGGCTGATTTAGCGGCTGCCAGCGCGCAACCCGGCATCCGTCTGGATAAACTTTCGATTCGTAGCGAATCGGTATCCGCCGCCCATCCTTAGCGAGAAGGGCATGGCGTCCCTCCAATCCGCCCTGATTTATATATTGGCGAAAGATTTCTGGCACCTGTGCGCGTAGTTCAGGGGCGGTGATCTCATCGATAGTCTTGGCAAGCAGCTCTTCCCGGCTATATCCCAGCAGTTGGCAAACGCCGTCAGTAACTTCCACATACCGCCGGTTGGCATCCACAAAGACCACATATTGGCCATCGATTTCGGAATGGGCGTGGCTGATCCGGTCCGTGGTTGACGATCGATGAGCCTTCAACTCTTGCTGCAAGAGGCGCAAGTTCTGTCGCGCATCCTGAATGTGGCGCATTTCTTCAGACCCGCCGGATACCGGGAGTATCCGAAGCCTCGCCTGAATTGCATCTTCGGCGAGTTTAAGGCGCTCAGGCAGCTTTTGATAATCTACTTCCAGGAGCGCAGAGTGATAAAGATCGACCCATCCCAAATCATGCTCGTCTGCCTTCAAGGCTGGTACCGCCATGTCAAAATCAGGTGAAAAAACTGTTGTGAGTTAGAACCCAAATGATAACCAATGGAGGTTAGAAACGACGCAGTTCGCTCTGCATGGAACAGGATCAAGCCCGCACGATTGAACCCTGATGCCAACATGTTAATGTCGGAAGTGCCTCACCCCCGTGAAAATCATGGCGAGGCCAAGCCGGTCGGCAGTTTCGATTACCTCTTGGTCGCGCACCGATCCGCCCGGCTGGATGATGGCAGTGGCCCCGGCCTTGGCGATTTCTTCCACGCCATCGGGGAACGGGAAAAAAGCATCTGAGGCGGCGACCGTACCCTTCAGCGGCAGCACCGCCTTCATCGCTCCGATCTTGCAGGAATCCACGCGGCTCATCTGTCCGGCGCCAACGCCTACCGTCTGCCCGTCGCGCGCATAAACGATTGCGTTTGACTTCACGTGTTTGCAGACTTTCCACGCAAAAAGTAAAGCTCGTTTCTCTTCCGCTCTAGGTTGGCGCTTGCTGACAACTTTCAGATCGGTCTCTGCGAGCGGGCGAATATCGGTATCTTGCAACAGAATTCCACCAGAGACGCTTTTCAGCGTCCACTTCTGACGAGCATCCGTAATCTCAACGAGGCGGAGGTTCTTCTTGGACGCGAACTTCGCCCTGGCGGCTTCATCGAACGACGGCGCGGCGACCACTTCCAGAAAAAGTTTGGCCATCTCTTCGGCAGCGCTGCCGTCGATGGAGCGATTCACCCCGATCACGCCTCCGAAAGCGGAAACAGGGTCGCATGCAAGGGCCTTTTGGTAGGCTTCGGCCAGAGTCTGGCCGGTCGCGGTTCCGGCAGGATTGGTATGTTTGATAATCGCGCAGACGGGCTCTTCAAATTCCTGAGCCAAATCCCAGGCCGCTTGCAGATCCACGATGTTGTTGTAGGAAAGTTCCTTGCCTTGCAGCTGGCGTCCATTAGCCACACCTTGACCGGAGCCATCGGAGTACATCGCAGCTTTCTGATGGGGATTCTCTCCGTAGCGAAGATCCATGACCTTGTTAAAGGACAAGCGCAGCGTCTGTGGAAAGGCAACTTCTTCATGAAAGTCGAAACGTCCATTGCTGCTAACTCGCTCCAGCGTGGAAGCGATGGCGGAGTCATACGCGGCGGTCGTCGCGAAGGCTTTCTGGGCCAGACGCCATCTGGTCGCTGATGACAAAGCGCCGCCGGACTGCGCCAGTTCTTCAGCAATCTGATCATAGTCGGCGGGCGAGGTAACGACGGCGACGTCCTGAAAATTCTTGGCAGCGGAGCGAATCATCGAAGGCCCCCCAATATCGATGTTCTCGATCAGTTCATCGAAATGCACGTTGGGTTTGGCCGCGGTCTTCTCAAACGCATAGAGATTGACGACCACCATGTCGATGGGCAGAATCCCATGTTCAGCAACTGCGGATCGATGGGCTGGGTTCTCGCGGCGATGCAGGATTCCTCCATGCACCTTCGGATGCAAGGTCTTGACGCGCCCATCGAGCATCTCAGGAAATCCGGTGAGTTCGGAAATATCTTTCACTGGGATGCCGGAGTCACGCAGCAGTTTGGCCGTGCCACCGGTCGAGATTAGCTCCACGCCCAGATGGGATAGCTTGCGGGCGAACTCGACCAGTCCAGTTTTGTCCGTGACACTGAGAATGGCGCGCTGGATCTTTCCTGGCTTTTCGGTCATGGAAACCTCTGGTTTAGAAGAATAGCGTGACCAGAAAGTTTATCAGCGTAAGGGGAGTGTATTCCGTAATCTCCCTTTTTATCTAACACGGTGTTTTTGAACTTAGCAGGCTGCGGAACAACTTTTCGGACGTCTGGAGTCTTGAAAAAGCACGGCTTCCAGAGGCTGCCGAAACACTCGAAAGGGGAATTTCAAAAGCACATGCTTTTGTGGCGGAGAACGCGCACGTAGGCCCGGACGCCACGTCCGGGTGGCCGAGCAAAGCTCCGCAGGACTCGTATAAATCACGACTTCAGCCACGCCGCAGCCTTTAAGACGTAATGACCCCGCGGCTGGGAGCCCGGCTGCCTAAACTCCTCGGCTCACGATCGAGATGGATTCTTCGAGTACATCCATGGCGACATCCGCTTCCTCTTTGGTCACGATGAGCGGTGGCGCAATGCGGATCGTGCTCGGGCCGCAGCCCAGGAAGAGAATGCCATGCTCGAAGGCCGTTTGAATGATGCGGTCGCGTTCGGGCGCGCCATATTCTTTGGTCTTCTTGTCTTTGACAATCTCGACCCCAATCATCAGGCCGCGCCCGCGAACGTCCCCGACTAGCTTGTGTTTGCTGGGCCAGGTCGCCATGCGCTTCAACATGTGGTTGCCGACTTCGCTTGCGTTGTGCAGCAAATCTTCGCGCTCGATGACATCGAGCGTAGCCATTGCCGCCGCGTTGCACACGGGATTGCCTCCGAACGTGGAAGCATGCGAGCCCGGTACCCAGTCCATGATCTCGGCTTTGCTGATGGTGACGCCCAGCGGCATGCCCGAAGCGATACCTTTCGCCGAGCAAACAATGTCGGGCTGAACCCCGGTGTGTTCGATGGCCCACCACTTTCCGGTGCGTCCGATGCCGCTCTGAACTTCGTCGGCGACCAGCAAGATGCCGTGGCGATCGCAAATGCGGCGCAGTTCCTGCATGAAGACGGTCGGAGCGATTACGTATCCGCCTTCGCCTTGCACCGGCTCGACAAAGATCGCGGCCACTTCCTCGGGTGCGAGCGAGGTCTTAAAGAGCTTGTCTTCGATAAAGCGAGCGCAGCCCAGCGCGAAAGCTTCCGCATCCTGCGGCCCGCCTTCGCATCCGCGATACACGTCAGGATAGCGAATGTGGGTTACGCCCGGAACCAATGGCCCAAAGCGCCGCTTCTGCTGCGGCTTTGAGGCAGTCAGCGAAAGCGCACCCATGGTGCGTCCATGAAACGCGCCATAGAATGCGATCACATTTTGCCGCTTGGTGTGATAGCGGGCGAGTTTCAGGGCGCACTCAATGGCTTCCGTTCCCGAGTTGCCGTAGTAGATTTTGTGCGGCCCGGGCATGGGAGCGATCTTCGACAGGCGCTCCGCCAGCGTCACCATATTCTCGTAATAGAAGTCGGTGCCGGACATGTGGATGAGTTCGGCGGCCTGCTTTTGAATGGCAGCGACCACATCGGGGTGGCAGTGCCCGGTCGAGGTGACGGCGATGCCGGCGGAGAAATCGAAAAATTCATTTCCATCGACGTCGGTGACTACGATGCCGCGCCCTTGTTTGGCTACGAGTGGGTATGAGCGAGTGTAAGAAGGCGAAATGTATTTGCTGTCGCCGGCCAGAACGCGCTTCGCGTTCGGACCCGGCAATGCGGTAATGATCTTGGGACCGATGAGAGTTTGGGTTGACATGGCATCCTCCGAAATGGTCGTTGTTCGTTCGTCTTTGGCGCTTGGCTTCGAGGCGGTGAGCACGCGGACTACAGCCTTAAAGCCGGAGTCGGACGAGGAGGATGGGAAAGTTAGTCGCTACCGAACAAGCTGGGACGCGCCTGCGATGGCAACACTGCCAGATAGCGGCGCGGGCATACCAGAAAGTGGAGCCAGCACTCGGGCAGGTGCGAATTGGGATTTTGGCGACGCATCAGGAATCATTCCACAACTATTATAGCGCGCCGGGAGCGGCGGCGTAACCCCCATTCGGTCCATGTCGTTCGTCATCGTCCTTAGGTATAGTTGGAGTTCCCATGAATATCTCGCATCTCCGCGCAGATTTCGTGTGTCTGATACTTATCCGTTCATCGGCGATCTCATGACCACTGCCCAGCGCCAGAGCCGTTTTGCCGTGATCCTTGCCTTCGGGCTGGTGTATTTCTTTTGGGGATCGACGTATCTGGCAATTGACATCGCAGTGGAACGCATTCCACCCGCGCTCATGTGCGGAGTACGCTTTCTGATTGCCGGGGTTTGCATGCTGGCTTTTTGCGGAATGCGCGGCCGAAACATCTGGTACAACCCGCGGCAGTTGGGGCAGATGGCAATCGTTGGCATTCTCTTGCTGATGGGCGGCAACCTCACACTCTCGTATGCGGAAAAATATGTGGCCTCAGGCTTGGCGGCGTTGATCGTTGCCGTAACCCCGCTGTGGTTCCTGGTGCTGGATACGCTGTTGCTCGGCGATCATCACGTTTCGCTGCGCGGGAAAGCAGGGCTGGGCCTGGGCGTCGCGGGGCTGGTCGTATTGTTGTGGCCTGATCTAACCACAACCACTTCGTTTGGGCGTTTGCAGTTATGGGCTTCAATCAGCTTGCTTGGGGGCTCGTTCAGTTGGGCACTGGGTTCAGTGCTGGCCAAGCGCTGGAAGGCCGCAGACGTGGATCCGTTCTCAGCTACAGCGTGGCAGATGATCGCCGCGGGCTTGGCCAATCTGCTGTTCGCCGTGGGTGCGGGAGATTTTTCGCGAGTCGCGTGGACCCCGCGCGGGATCGGCGCCACGGCATATCTGGTCGTCTGCGGATCTTGGATCGGCTATACCGCCTATATCTGGCTGCTGAACCACGTGCCTACCGCGAAAGTTTCCACTTACGCTTATGTCAATCCGGTGGTCGCGGTTTTTCTGGGATGGTTGGTGCTGCATGAGCACGTCGACGCTTACATCCTCGCGGGCAGCGCGATCGTGGTTGCGTCGGTGATTCTGGTGACCAGCGCGCAGGTGACGAAAAAGCCCGCCGTGGAAGCGATGGCCATGGTCGAGACGACGGGGGACTAGGCTCCCCCGTTTCTGCTAGAAAGGCTGAAATGCCCCAGCCTTCGCGTAGAACGCGAAAGGCTGAGGCACCCGCCGGCAAACTTTCAGGCGCTTAGGTTATGCAGCCGACGACCGGAAGTACTGGTTGCTACTGACCGAGGTAGCGGGCTACCTAGAGGCTGGTTTTGCTCGGCCGCCCAGACGAGGGCGTCCGGGCCTACGTGTGCGTTATTCGCCGAAGAAGGATGTGCTTTCGAAATCCGCAGTCGATTTTTTCCGCAGCCTCTGAAGCCCTGCCCTCCCTAGGCTGAGCAAGACGGAGGTTGATCAGAGATTTCATAGAAAATGTGGCTTCCTACCTAGGTGATCTGGCTGGCCGGTCTCTCGAGCCCTAGATTGTGCTCATGGGACGGCGCGAAACAACTTATCTTTATCTTTTTTTCATAGTGCTGTGCGGTGCGGGCTGCGCTCAAGATTTGCGCGACGTTCCCACTAGACACAATTTTTGGGATGCAGCGAATAGGGCGCTTTTTGCCAGCCACGCGCTATTAGAAGCGGTGGATTTTGGCATCACGCACCATAACCTGAACAATGGAGGACGGGAACTTGATTCCATGGGCTCGGCGCTCTGCGCGAGTGGGACTGCGGGTCAACTGGTCTTTTTCGGGGGAAGGATGGCCGGGGTTGTTGCCATCAGCTATGTCTTACACAGGACGGGACACCACAAACTGGAGCGGGCGTTTCCGCTTTACGCCAGCAGCGATTCGGCTTATGGGGTGGCTTACAGCTTCGCGCACCGGTAGCATACCGAATCCAGAGCGCGGTGGAGAAATGAAGAACTTTGCTGCCGGAAGCGGCAAAAAGCAAGTCCCTCCATTACGCTTCGCTCCAGTCGGGATGACAGAATTATGGGTGGAGGCGTGGACGGCCGCCCCCACCATTTGCACGGTTATCTGGGGCGGGCCAGGACTAGAGTTACGTCATCGGGCTGTTCCTCGGCGCCGATCCAGTCGTCGACTGCGGCTGTCACAATCTCGGTGATCCGGGGCAGGGGTAATTCACGATTTTCGCGCAACAGATCGATTAGGCGCTGCTCGCCAAATTCGCCGAAATCATTTTCGGGTTCGGTGACGCCGTCGGTGTAGGCCAGGAATATCTCGCCACGGCGGAGTTCGACCGAATCTTCTTCATAGCTTCTTTGATCGAACAGTCCGACCACGGTGCCGCCGCACTCCAAACGGCGGATGGAACCGTCTTCGCTCATGATGATGGGCGGGAGGTGGCCTCCATTGCTGTAGGTAAGCTTGCGCTCGGCGCCGTTGTAGATTCCGAGGAACAAGGTGGCGTACTTCTCGGGCGGCGTGCTTTCGTAGAGCTGGTGATTCAGCAGTGAGAGCAAGGCGCCGGGAGATACGTCGACTCCGTTTACACACGATGGGAGACTGACGCCGGAACCGAAGGTTGCGCCCACGGCGGCGCGTTCACGCAAAACGGGATTGGCCTGGAGGCTGTAGGCACGCACGGCGGAGTGGATGGTGGCCATCAGCAGGGCAGCCGAGATTCCTTTGCCGCTGATGTCGCCTAGGGCGAGAATCAGGCGGTCTGAATCCAGGGCGAGGAAATCGTAGTAGTCGCCGCTTACGGTGCGGGCTGGGCGGAAAAAGCCGTGCACTTCGAGCGACGCGAGTTGAATACTCTCCTGAGGAAATAATTGTGCCTGGACTTCCTTGGCGATGGTCAACTCGTTCTCCAGGCGCTGTTTTTGTTTCTGCTCCTCGATCAGCTTTTCCAGCGAGGCGGTCATGGAATTGAAGGACGTCGCAAGGGTTGCGACCTGGTCATTGGACCTTACCGGAATGCGATGACTGAAGTCGCCGCGGTTGACGTGCATGGTGCCTTCGTAAAGATCGGCTACGGCGCCGGTCACGGTGCGTGTCAGGCGTGTGCCGATGAAGATTGCGGTGATTTCGATCAGGGCGAAGATGATGGCGACAACCAGGAGGAACCATTCGATTGCGGGGGCAATGTCCCCTAGAGAATTAAATAGACGCTGGTAGAGTTTGGAGACGCGGGTTTGCACGCTAATGAGGACGGGGTTCAGGCGGTCGCCGGTATCCCAATTCACCACCGACACCGATGTGCCGAACGACACCTGGCGATCGAGCGCGCGTACCGGCGGCGGAATGGTTCCGGCGATGTAAGCGAGGACTGGCTTGCTGGTGTCGAGGACGTACGTTCCAGTTTTGCCGGCATCGACTGCGTGGTTCCGTTCGGGCTCGCTTGAGGGCGTCGAGTTGGTTTCGCTCGGTTTGCTCTGACTCTGAGTTGCGGTAGTTGCCTGTGGCTGGTTCACCTTGCGAAGTGTGATTCCGGTATACAGCGTGATTTCGCCCAGGTTGGCGGCAAGATCCTGCAGCAAGTGCTGGTCGAGGGGCTCACTGGAAAGGACAGTTAAGCTTCCGCCACGGATGGGAATGGTTTCGGCCGCGCGCAGAAAAAGTTTGTCGTGGTCGCGAACCACTTCGCGAAACGAGCCCTTCAAGTAGCTGGGAAGTACTGGAGGCGATGAAGGCGCGGCGGATGGAGAGCTGCTGAGGACAATTTTGCCATCGCGCCATGCGTGCACGTGGCGGTCGGTCCAGGCTTTGTTGCTCCGGCGCAGGCCTTCCAGTGCTGGAGCGTCCGGGGTGGCTCCAGCATCCAGTTTGACTGCTAATTGGTGGGCGATGGCGGAGTTGGCAGCGTCCAGGCTGTTTAGCTCGGAATCCAGTGCGGTGGTTACGACGAAGGTCGCGAATTGCCCAGCGAACAGATAAAAGGAAAGGAGAGCCAGGACAATCAGCATGACCACGGGAATTACGCCGATGAACACATAAGTGACGATGAGGCGGTTGCGCAGCCGCCACAGCGCTTTTGCTTTTACCCAGCGGATTGCCAGAATCAGGAAAAGAACGATGACGAGGAAACTCAAAAAACTGACCCATCCGCCGAGGCTGTCGCCGTAAGACAGGTGAAGGAGACTGAATACTTTCTGCAGCACAAAAAGCAGTAGATCCAGGGCCAGCACGTACCAGGCGATCAGCGCCACTTTGCTCGTGGGGAGCAATCCCGCTTCGCTGAGGCGCAGACGGAGATAACGGTAGGACACGGTCATGATCTAAAACTGAATTATAGATGGAGACTGAGAGGCAGGCGTCAGGCGTCTGGCTTCTGGCTCCAGGCATCTCGGGCCTTATTGAGCTTTGCAGGTATTGTGACAACCACCCGTCCCTCTCATTCCGAGCGAAGAGGAACCTAGTGTTTGACAGGCGCGGGCCGAAAAGCAGGTTTCTCGACTCCGCAGGATCATCCGCATTCGCGGATGGTCCAGCTGCGCTCGAAATGACAGTGGGAAATTGGAAATGACAACCTGAAGCCCGCCCGCTTCAAATTTCGGGATAGAAATCGAAGAACGCCTCGAGGCTGGTCTTCAATTGTTTTTCAATTTCGTCCTTGCTGCCTTCGAGCAGGTGCATGGTTACGTGAGCCTCGCGGCCGTTTTTGAGCTTGAGGGTTGCGTCCCCCACTTCCGCGACTTCCTCGGAGGGTAGCAGCCGCAATCCGTAAATAAGTGTCAGGTTCGCCATGGAACAATTCTACCCGCTTGGGAAACACTCATTAAGGGTGAATCTCAATCAGGACGCTGCACGACCGCAAAGTTCCATTACATCCTTTGTGCAGGGTCGTGTCCTTTGTGGTTGATGCCTTGAAGAACTTTTAACCACGAAGGACGCAAAGTTACACAAAGGAGGTCTGCGTGCTCCGCGATTTAAGATTTTTCGTGATCTTCATTTAGAATGCCCTCGTGCTCCGAAACATCGTCGTAATTATCTTCATTGGCGTGGCACAGGTGGCCAGTGCCCAGCAATCCTCGCAGCCGCAGGTCAAGGTGAATGTGTTGAATGTGTGCTCGCCTTCGCCGGCGGAGCAACAGGAAATTGCTTCGGCGCTTTCCCGGATTCCGAAGCAACCGCTCTTCAGCCCAGACTTTGAGGTCGATCGGGGACGTTCGACGCTGGAGGAACAGCCGGATTTTCTTAAACCGGGAGCGAGCGCGCAACTCTCATCCGATTCCGGAATGGCAGACTGGGTGCGGATTCGTCGCGAGTT
>Ga0074044_10001170_pt1 | contig 24069 bp, 19 predicted proteins | sample BogForMeECP23OM1_FD_94443 | JGI IMG/M metagenome (GOLD analysis project Ga0074044, IMG submission 94443) | Bog forest soil microbial communities from Calvert Island, British Columbia, Canada - Bog Forest MetaG ECP23OM1 | ecosystem: Environmental > Terrestrial > Soil > Wetlands ... | reverse complement strand
ATTCGAGATGTCCGAGATGCTCCAGCGCGCGCTTTACGCTGGTGAGATTCCCGGCCCGATAGTCAACTATCGCGATCATTGAAGATCCGATCTTAGCGGCATTTCCGCCGCCACCCAAGGCACCGCGTGAGTGTCGTGGCCTTGTCTTTCCGGCTCCCTCCCCTTGTCAAAGGGGAGGGCCAGGGTGAGGTGGAACGTGAAGCTTTCAGCGCTCTGTTCGAGCTTTGATCTCAGGCTTCCAGTGATAACAATCGTGCCCTATGGCTATGCCCCCGAAGTCCGGCGGCGTTTCGCTTACTCATCGCCGAGACGTTCGGCCGGTTCCTTTCGTGACCGATCGTCGCCGCAAAATGCCGCTCCTGATGACTGCCAGATAGGCCTATGCCCGGCGCGCGTGCAGTGCGAGGCAATATAGTCGTGGCGGCTTCTCGCCGGATGCGCGGCACCTAACTTGCGAACCGATGTTCGCCAGTCGATGAAGAAGGTCGAAGCGATAATCAAGCCCTTCACGCTCGATGCAGTCCGCGCCGAGTTGGAACGGGTCGGGATCACCGGTCTGACCACCTACGAAGTGAAAGGCTTCGGCCGCCAGAAGGGCCGCACGGAACTCTATCGCGGCTCTGAATACATCATCGACTTCAAGCCGAAGATCAAACTCGAATTGATCGTCCGCGACGAGCAGGCCGATGCCGTCGTCGAGGCGATCATCCGCCGGGCCCGAACCGGCAGAATCGGCGACGGCAAAATATACGTTTCCGATATTCTCGACGTCATTCGCATCCGCACCGACGAGCACGGCGAAGCGGCCATCTAAGCGCCGCCAGGCCGGCGCCCGCGCTGATCGTTAACTAGATTCTGCTGCCTCATTGAACGTCTGACCGGGCCGGTCCTCTGCCGAGACCCTCGCATCCCTCCGTAGGCACAGCGTGCAGTAGTGCAATGAGATTCCTCCCCATTCGTCGCGGCGCTCCTCAGGGGCGGCTCGGAGCAGACTGCGCTCAGAATGAGGGAAAAAGACTCATATTTCATCATTCCGAGCGGAGTCTGCGGAGTCGAAAGCCAGTCCTGAGGAGCCGGGCGGCGGCGAATGGAAATCCTGGGTCAGCGTCCGTTCGTTTGCTTCTGAGCTGTAGGCCTCCTCGGGAAAGACCGAGCGGTCTGCAGCCGCCGGGTTCAGAGCCGTGCCGATCTCTTCAAGTGGATCTCAAAACGATGACCATGTGATGGGCGACTGCTTAGTGGGCGGGCAATTGTGGCTGCAATGATCACCATGCAGGACCATTTCGTTTTGCATTTCGGAGCAATGCTCGTGGCATCCTTCTTGCGGATGAGGCCGAGACGACCGCTTGATCGGTCCGCGCTAGAACGATCGGGGGAGAAAGACCGAGAAAGCGTCTAGCGGAGACCTAGGAGGAGAGATGGCAGAGAAATCCGAAGCGAAGATGATACCGACGCTGGGTCTAACCGGCGTCACCGTAAACGCGATGGCGCTGATCGCACCGGGAGCATTCCTGTGGATCACGTTCGTCGTCCAGGCTGGCTACGCGTATCCCTCTGGGATGTCGATGTGGTTCGGAATATTCGCCGCGATCATACTGGCCTACGCTACGGCGATATCCTACTCGGAACTGGCCAAGCTGTACCCCGGCGCTGGCAGCTCCTATCTGTTTGCGGAGCAGGCGTTTCTGGGCAAGACCCATGCTTTTCGTTTTGCTCGCATCGCAAAGTTCGTTACGGGGTGGGCGTCGCATCTGTACTACTGGGTGTATCCCGGCGTCATGGTCGCCACTATGGGCGTCATGATCGGTTATATCGTGGGCACTCTCTCCCCCGACTTTATGAACTCGGGTATTCCGGGCCCGGTGTTCATGGCGCTAATAGCGATCATCTTTTCGTACGCGGTTTCGTACATCGCTTATAAGGGCGTGAACGGGTCGACGATGGTCAATCTGGTCATCAACATCATCCAGATTATAGCCCTGTTGTTCTTCTCGGCGCTGGCAATCGCCTACCGGCTTGGTCATCCCGACGGGACGACCGGCATGGCGCTCGATGGCACCAGCAAGGTCCTGCATTACGCTTTCGCCGGCGACGCCCCGGCGCATACGTCCGGACTCTCGGTAATCCTGCCGCACGGTTTCAGTAACGTGATGTTGCAGGCCACGATCGCGATCCTGCTGCTGGTCGGCTTCGAGTCCATCACCTCGCTCGGCGAAGAAGCCAAGAACCCCACGAGGGACATTCCACGCGGGGTTCTGCTGTCGATCACGATCCAGTGCCTGTTCATGTATCTGATCGAGTACTTCGCTGCCAATTATTTCATGAACAGCGCCTACAGTCTCGCCGATGCCAAAGGATCGGCGGCACCGATCGGCGATATGATGACAATCGTGGGCAACGTGATGCTCGGCGGGCATGGTGAGGCATTCATGCTGGTCGAGGCGTTGACCGTGTTCCTTGCCCTCATCGGTACGACGCTGAGCTGCATAAACACGGGAGCCCGCGTGACCTACGCGATGGGCCGTGACGAAGAAGTGCCCGAGCACTTCGGATTGTTGCACGGCGAGAACCTGACTCCGCATCGCGCCATCTGGACGCTCGCGACGCTCTCGGCAGTCCTTGGCGCCTATGCCGCACTCTTTTTCTTTGCCGGCAGTGCGGCGCCCGATGACAAGACCATCGCGACTCTGCCGCACTCGATTTGGTACGCGATCGGTATGAGCTCCAACGCGTCGCTGAGCGCGCTACCTAACGGATTGGCGTTGGTGACGCTGATTTCGAACTTCGGAACCTTCGCGGTCTACGGATTAACCAACATCATCTGCATTGTCGCTTACCGCGAACATCATATGTTCCATGGCTTCAAGCACATGGTGGTGCCGATTTTCGGCGCGCTCGCAAACTTTGCCTGTATGGCCTTCTACGTAATCGGTCCGATCGAAGGCCTCGGCAGCGTGAAGGAACCTTTGATCGCGGTCGGTGTCTCGATTGTTTGGGGCATTTACGGAGCGATTTATTTCATCCGCAATTCCAAAAAGAAAGGAAAGGAGACGATGTTGGTCGCCAAGCCGGCCTAACGGAGCCTGGCCGGCAAAATAACCCCCTGGGGGGCGAGCGGCGCCGATAACGCCGTTCGCCCCCTGCCCGTTTCTGCTAACTTGACTAATTTCGGCTAGCCGTGAGTGCCAACGAACCTCGTCCCGCTTCTTCTGAGACAGCTCTCGCAGAGTCCGCCTTTGATATCGCCGCGCTTTCCGATCCCGGCACGCGCCGCTCGAACAACGAAGACTCCTGCGGCCATCTCATTGATGGACCGGACACGGCGGTCGTCGTCGTCGCCGATGGCGTAGGCGGCTACGAAGGCGGCGAGGTCGCAAGCGCGATGGCGGTGGAAGTTACGCTGGAGGCGTGGCGCGACAGCCCGGTCGCCTGGGGTGCGGCTAAACGCCTGACGCGCGCAGTCCAGCGAGCGAACATCGAGATTCACAATCGCGCGCTAGCCGTGCCGGAGCTGCGCGGGATGTGTACTACCGTTACTGCCATCGCAGTTGACCGCGGCATGCTCTCCGCCGCGCACGTGGGCGATTGCCGTCTCTACCTCATGCGCGAGGGCAAGGTACTTCAGCTCACCAAGGACCATACGGTCGTGGGCGAACGGGTCCGGATGGGACTGCTCAGCGAGGAAGAAGGGCGCATTCATCCGGAGCGTTCCTCCTTGCAGCGAAGCCTCGGACGCGACCTGATCGCGTCGGTTGACCGGATTACGATGCCGCTGATTCGCGATGATCGGCTGGTGCTGTGCAGCGACGGGCTGCACAACGTGCTGCGCGACAACGAGATCGATCACATCACCCGGCATACCGATAGCGTATCGGGTTGCCGCCAGCTCATCGATACCGCGAACGAACGGGGCACGCGCGACAACCTTACGGTCGCGATGTTCAGGATGGTCGCGGATACGGGGCTGACTCCCACTCCTACCGGATGGCGAAGTCGCCTCGGTCGTTTGTTCGGCCGAAGCGCATAACCGCGACTGTCTGAAACGGCATCAGCCGACCGCTGCGGACCGAAGGGCGCGCCATCGTAACTGCCTCAAGACGCAGCAGATTGCCCGACTTGCGGGCACGAAAGCGCGGTTACGCGATATTGCATATTGCATTTCGAGCGGCACCCTTCTTGCGCTGGCATTTAGGTCAAGCGGCTAAGGCATTTGATGAGCGACCTCAGTGAAGTTCGGAAAGGAGACAGTTTTGGTCGCCTGGCCGGCTTAGGAAACATTGCCAGTGAGATATCCCCCGGGGGGCGAGTGGCCTCGACGCGCCGCTCGCCCTCTGCCCGTTTGTTGACCGCGAACTTATCGATAGAGACCGTGTCAGCGCGAGATCACCAAGCCGACTTGCCCGAGGTTCCGCTCGATGAGCGCGCATTTGACATCGCCGTGCTGTCCGATGTCGGCATGGAGCGCGACAGCAACGAGGACTCATCGGGTTATTTCATCGATAGCGACGCGGTGGTTTTCGCCATTGCCGACGGAATCGGCGGTTACGAAGGAGGCGAAGTCGCCAGCGCGATGGCGGTGGAGATGACTTTCGAGGCATGGCGCGACAGCCCAACGTCGTGGGGAGCCGGCAAGCGCCTCGGACGTGCCGCCCAGCGCGCAAATATCGAAATTCATAACCGCGCGCTGACGATCCCGGAATTGCGCATGATGGGCACGACGCTGACCGCCGTGGCCGTCGAGCGCGGAATGCTCTACGCCGCACACGTGGGAGATTGCCGCCTGTACCTGCTGCGCGGCCATAAGACGGTGCAGCTCAGCAAGGACCATTCGGTGACGGGCGAGCGGGTCAGGATGGGGCTGATGAGCGAGGATCAGGCGCGGGTTCATCCCGAGCGCTCGCTGCTGACGCGTACCGTCGGTCACGACCTGATCGCGTCGGTGGACCGGATTACGATGCCGCTGGTTCGCGGCGACCGGCTGGTGCTTTGTAGTGACGGCCTTTATAACGTGCTGCGCGAAGCGGAGATCGAGTACATCACGCGCGACCAGGATGCAGCGGCGTCCTGCCGCAATCTTATCGACGCCGCCAACGAGCGCGGCACCGGGGACAACCTGACCGCGGCCGTTTTCCGGATGATTGCCGACACCGGATTGAAGGCAACACCGATTGGATGGCGGGCGAAGTTGCGCGGATTGTTCGGGCGCTGAACGCAGCCGTACGCCGCTGGCCAGACATCTTCGGGGCGGAGGTTGCCTCGTGTCCGCTGCGGATGTTAACGTCCGCCGCCAGACCGTAGCTCCTCCAAAAACGGCACCCCTTCATGCGCGAGGTCAGCGTCGGCGAACTCCTCGATCAGTTTCGGCTCACCGAGGTGATCGCACGCAGTGGAATGGCGTCGATCTTCAAGGCGACGGACCTCATTTCCGGCCGGACCGTCGCGATCAAAGTTCCGTACATGCAGTTCGAGAGCGACGTAATCTTTTACGGTCGCTTCCAGCGCGAGGAAGAGGTCGTTCGCCGCCTCAACCATCCCAACATCATCAAGGTCATCACCCCGCGCAAGAAGACCCGGATGTACATCGCGATGGAGTTCATCGACGGTGTCTCGCTGCGACAGATCATCCATAACGAACAGCCGATGGATCCCGAAAGAGCGCTGGGCTTTGCGCGCCAGATCTGCGAGGCGCTCGAGTACATGCACGGCGAAGGAGTTGTGCATCGCGATCTCAAGCCCGAGAACATCCTGGTCACCGCCGATGGAACCGTCAAAATCATGGACTTCGGCATCGCGCTCGACGAACAGGCGCGGCGCCTCACCTGGTCGGGCTTGTCATCGACCATCGGCACTCCCGACTACATGGCGCCCGAGCAGGTCAGCGGGCGGCGTGGTGACGGGCGCACCGACATCTATTCGTTGGGCGTGATCCTGTACGAAATGCTCACCGGGGCGCTGCCGTACTCAGCCAACAACGTCTACAACGTCATGAAGGCGAAGACCAACGAGGATCCTCAGCCGCCGAGCAAGCACCGGCCCGACCTCGCCCCCAAGCTCGAAGAGATAGTCCTGCACGCGATCGAGCGCATACCGAAAAACCGCTACGAGAGCGCGGCGCAGATACTCGAGGACTTGCGCGATCCCGCGCGGGTGGTGGTGCACGGCCGCGCCAGGGAGCTTCATCCCCGAAGTCTGCGCGCGCAAAAAATCCGGCGCGGAGTGGGAGTCGCGGCGTTTTTCCTGTCGCTCATCGGATTTTTCGTGTTCCTCATCTGGATCGCCAATCGTTATCCGGCGGCGGTCGGCCCGCGGCACAAGTCTTATCGTGGGGAGGTGAAATGATGCCCGTCAGGAGAAGCAGTGGAAAGCTCGTGGGTGCAGCCGCGATCGCGATGATCGCGATGCTTGCGGCCGCCGTGCCTGCCCGCGCGCAGCCATCGCCGCCTGCGCTTCCCATCGAGCAGTCGCTCAATCTGGCGTGGGTGTTGATCGCCGGGTTCCTCGTGATGTTCATGCAGGTCGGCTTCGCGATGCTGGAGACGGGGTTCACGCGCGCGAAGAATGCGACCAATACGATGGCGATGAACCTGATCATCTATCCGATCGGCGTCATCGGCTTCTGGCTCACCGGCTACGGATTCATGATGGGCGGCGTGCATCAATGGCCGTCGCTCGGCACGGCGGAAATCGGCCACTACGAATTGACTATCAACCTCGGGGGCCATCCGTTCGGCATAATCGGCCTCAGCAAGTTCGCACTGGCGAGCGTAAGCCACGACCCGGCGAGTCTCGCGATGTTCCTGTTCGCCGTGGTTTTCATGGACACCGCCGCTACCATTCCCACGGGCGCGATGGCGGAGCGCTGGAAGTTCATTGCGTTCTTCATCTACGGATTCTTCATCTCGATGTTCCTCTACCCGCTGTTCGGCAACTGGGTGTGGGGCGGAGGATGGCTCTCGCAGCTCGGGGTGAACCTGGGGCTGGGACACGGCGACGTCGATTTCGCGGGCTCTTCCGTCGTGCACATGACCGGCGGCGTGGTGGCGCTTGCGGGTGCGATGCGGCTTGGCCCGCGTATCGGCAAGTTTCGCCGCGACGGCGCGATCGGCGCGCTGCCCGGGCACAACCTGCCGATGGCGATGGTGGGCACGCTGATCCTTGCGTTCGGATGGTTCGGCTTCAACGCCGGCTCATCGCTCGCAGCGACCGACCCGCGCATCGGCGTGATCGCCGCGAACACCATGCTCGCATCATCGGCCGGCGCGCTCAGCTCGCTCCTCTTTTTGTGGCATCGGTTCAAGAAGCCGGACATCGCGATGGCATGCAACGGATTGCTGGGCGGGCTGGTCGCGATTACGGCGCCGTGCGCGTTCGTAGCGCCGGAGGCCGCAGTGCTTATTGGCACAGTCGCCGGGCTTATCGTCGTATGGAGCGTGCTAATGCTTGAGCGCCGCTTTCGAATCGATGATCCCGTGGGAGCAATACCGGTGCATGGCGCCTGCGGTCTGTGGGGCGTGGTCGCACTCGGAATATTTGCCGACGGCAGCTACGGCGACGGATGGAACGGTGTCGCCGGGCCGGTACGCGGGCTCCTTTACGGAGATGCGGGTCAGTTTGTCGCGCAGCTAATCGGGGCGGTGACGAATATCGTGGTGGTGTTCGGGCTGGCCTTCCTGTTCTTCATGATCGTCGAGCGCATCATCGGCAATCGCGTGCTGGCGGAAGTCGAATGGTCCGGGCTCGACGCGCTTGAAATGGGAAGTGACGCCTACCCGCACGTCTGAGCAGCGACGCACGCGACTCGGGGCGCGACACGTTACGAAAGAAACGGGAAAGGCGTAACGAAAAGGCCTTCTCCCTCGTCGGCGAGAAGGTGGCGCGCTGCCCGCCGAATGAGGGCGTCCACCGAACAAGAATAACTGTGCTGTTTCTTAGTAGCGAATCGTTTCGCAACGGATTGGCGCCGTGATTTCACACAAAAAAGTCGGCAGGACGGCTCTGGAGCGCATAGCGGGCGTCGCGCTGTTACGGGCAGCGCTTCTGGTGGCGGGCATTCCCGGCATCGCGCGGGCCCAGGTCGGCGCCCGCAATTTCTACGATCCACTCATTACCTACGACGCAAACCCATCGAACGAACTGACGCTGGACCCGGGATGGGTAAGGACCTCGTCGGGTGATCAGGCTGCCTTCAGCTTCTCGCTGGAAAAAGAAATCACCGACAATTTCAGCATCATGCTCGGCGAATCGCTCAGCGACACCACGCGCCGCCGCGTCCAGGGCAGCAGCGGAATCGACAATATGGAAGTCTTGTTTAAATGGGCTTACTACATGAACGTCGAGCACGAATTGCGCCTCGCCGTCGGGTTGGACACGTTCGCGCCCGTGGGCGACATCAATTCGGGTGCGGGAGGTCATTGGCGGGGCGGGCCGATGCTCCTGATGTCCAAGGGCGCGGGCGATATTCCGGACCGCGGCTTTATGCATTACCTGCGTCCGTTCGCGCTGCAGATGGATGCCGCATATCTGCCGCGATGGACCGGTACACAGTTGGACATTACCGAGTTCGATGCGGCGATAAGCTATGAGCTCGATTACCTGGCTGCATCGGGTACGCACTTTCCCGGCGAGTCGTTTCTGCGGCCGCTCGTCTTCTTCAACGAATTCAACTACGCACAGGTCCCGTGGGGTTTCACCGGCACTACTCCGCCCGATTGGCGCGCAACGCCGGGTATCGCCTATCTGACCCGGTATTACGAAATTGAAATGGGCACGCAACTCGGCCTGAACAACCTTTCGATCGCCAGCACGCACGCGGCGGCCTTGTTCGAGTTCGATCTGTACTACGATCAGCTTTGGCCGCAGCTCGGCCCTATGTTCCAGTAACTTCCCGCTCGCGTTCGGGTTCGAAGACATAGGCTCGCAGGTCCATATTCGACTACGCGAAGACGATTCGGTCAGAACATAGGGCCGAGCTGCGGAAAAAACTGGTCGTAGTAAATGTCCAACTCGAACAGCCCTTCGGATTGAAAGCTCTTTTTCGCCGCGGTGCTGAGAGCAATCTGAGTTCCAACATCTATTTCGAAGTATTGCGTCTGATAAGCGATTCCCGGCGTCGCTCGCCAATCGGGCAACTGGCCTTTCTTATTCCCGGCCACCTCCGCCGAGTAATTGAATTCGTTGAAGAAGTCGATCGGCCGCAGGAACGATTCGCCGGGAAAATGAACCCCCGAGTTCGCCAGGTAGTCCAACTGGTAACTCACCGCCGAGTTGAACACAGCTTCCTGGAATTGCGGTCCGTTCCATCGAAACCTGTAAGTGGCATCGACCTGTAGCGCGAATGGTCGCAGATAACGAAGCCAGCCGATGTTTGGAATATCTCCCGCGCCCTTGGACATCAGCAGCATCGGACCACCGCGCCAGTAGGGAACCGCTCCCTGGCTGAAGTCACCCTTTGGCACAAAGAGATCCAAGGCCAGCGCAAGCCGTAACTCGTGCTCGACGTTCATGTAATAGGCCCACTTGATCAACACTTGCTGGTCGTCCAGGCCGACGCTAGCGGTGCTGTTGCGGCGCGCAGTATCGTTGATCGCCTCTCCGAACAAGAAGTCAACGTTCTCGGTGATCTCTTTTTCGATCGAAAAACTGTATGAGACTTGGGTGCCGGTGGCTCCTGTCTTCGCCCATCCGGGAGAGTTGGTTATCTCGTTGGATGGATTAGCGTCCTGGGTGATCAGCGGATCGTAGAAGTTGCGCGCGCCGACCTGCGCAAACGCAATTCGGGGCAATCCGGCAATCATTGCCAGCATCGTGGCAAACGCGACTATCACTCCAGGTAATCGCACAAGTCTCATTTTAGCAGACTGTTGTCCGACAAATTCGGGCGTCGATCAATCGTGAGTAAAAGTGGCGACGTTTCCCGCTCGCGGCGGCTCGATCGTTTGCGGCCGATTTGCGCCCTTGACGGTGCTTTCCGCTTTTTGGGATAGCAATCGAAGCAGTGCATCAGGCAAGGAGCGCGAGTTATGGCTTATAACGACATTCTCTACGACAAGCGTGACGCGGTCGCGACAGTGACGATCAACCGGCCGCAAGCGATGAACGCGGCGACCATTCAAACTTACCGCGAGATGACCGACGCGCTGCGCGACGCCGAGCGCGACGACTCCATCCGCGTGGTTGTCCTAACGGGAGCCGGCCGCGGCTTCTGCTCAGGCGATGACGTTAAGGCGATTTTCCTCAATCCTGACTTTCGCGAGGCGCGCCCCGAAAAGCGCCATGAGGTCGAGGAATGGCGCACCCACGAGCCGGTCGCGCTCGACTTCCTCATCGAGTACCCGAAACCGACCATCGCGTCGGTGAACGGGCCCGCGGTCGGCTACGGATGCGACATCGCGCTGATGTGCGACATGCGCATTTGCTCCGACCAGGCGCGCTTCGGCGAGGTGTTCATCCGGCGCGGGCTGATTCCGGAGGCGGGCGGATTACTGATCCTGCCGCGATTGGTCGGGCTGGCGCGCGCCTATGAGCTGATCCTGAGCGGCGACATCATCGATGCGGCCGAGGCCGAGCGTATCGGGATGGTCAACAAGGTCGTGCCGGATGCGCAGCTCGGCGAGGCGACCACGGCGTTCGCGCACAAGATCGCATCGCAGGCTCCCCTCGCACAGCGCCTCGCCAAAGCGGCGCTACGCGTGGGCTTGAACCTCAACTTGCCGTATTTCTACGACTATCAGCGCCACGGGCAGCATCTGATGCTGTCGTCGAAGGACCATCTCGAAGGCGCCAGGTCGTTCGTTGAAAAGCGGCCCGCGGATTTCAAGGGCGAGTAGCGGCGCGCGGAACTCGCGCGTGGCAGCGGTAGATTGATTGCAACCCGGCTGATCGTCGTTATCTCCGCGCTAGCGGTCTTGCCAGCGATTTTGGGCACGGCGCCGGTGCAGGCCGAAGATACCGCTCCCTTCGCAACGCGCGAGCAGATTGCCGAGCCTTGGTATGCCGCCGGATCGTTCCGCCATATGGCGGACCTTTTTCCGGGTCATGTGGTGAATCGCGGAGGGCCGGTTTCGGAGCTGCCGTACTCGGTACAATCGCTGGCCGACGTTCACTACACCTGGCAGGGCCGGTACCACGCGCTCGCGACAATCCTTGCGCGAACCTACACGACCGGATTTCTCGTTATCAAAGACGGCCGGATCGTGTACGAGTGGTACTTCGGGGGCGCGAAAGGGAATTCCTCTTTTACTTCCTGGTCGGTCGCAAAATCCTTTACTTCGACGCTGGTCGGACTCGCCCTTGCGGAAGGGAAAATTGCGGGCATCGATCATCCGGTCACTGAATACCTCCCTGAACTCAAAGGCTCCGGCTACGACGGCGTACCAATAAAAGATTTGCTGGAAATGTCGTCGGGCGTGAAGTTTACCGAGGAATACGTGAATCCCCAATCGAGCGTCGAGATCATGTGGTCACGCGCGATGGTCCAGGAAACCGAGCGGCTCAATGACTTCGCGAAGTCGGTGGCGCGCGCCGAGCCGCCGGGAACCAAGTTCGTGTATCGCAGCCTCGACACGCAGGTGCTCGGATGGCTGGTGAAACAAGTGACCGGTGAGTCGCTTGCGGCTTATCTCTCGCAAAAGATCTGGCAGCCCCTGGGAATGGAACAAAGCGCGACCTGGCTGACTGATCGGCCCGGACCGGACGGGATGGAAGCCGCGTATTGCTGTTTGAACGCCACGCTGCGGGACTACGGGCGCTTCGGGATGCTCTTTCTCAACAAGGGCAAATGGAACGGCAAGCAAATCGTTCCGGAAGAGTGGGTTGAGCAGGCCACAGTGCCGCGTGGTTCGCAGGTTCAGCCCGGACGTCTCTACCCCGGTTATCCGATTGGCTACGGCTATCAATGGTGGACGTTTCCGGGCCCCGACCATGCTTACAGTGCGGAGGGCGTGAACTTTCAGTTCATATACATCAGCCCCTCAGACAACCTGGTCATCGTGAAAACAAGCGCGTTCCCCACCGCCTGGAACAACAATTTGGAGCTTGAGACCTACGCGGCATTCGACGCGATCCGCGAAGCGCTAAGGAAAAACTGACCGGAAAGAGTGTCCGCAGGTTACGATTCGGTCATTTGGAACCCACCATAAACAGCGCTAATGGTGCCTAATAAAATTTGCAATTTTGGCGTCATCTCCATGTAATCATCGACCACCTTTGGTTTTTGCCGAGTATATGCTCGCTTGAAGGACCGTTCCGTCTGAAACTCGGTGTTTAGCCGGTGCCAATCCTAATATAATGTCGTTATACCACTGTCTCTCCCCAGTTATCCTTGACAGAAATTTCGTTTGCCATTATCTTCATCGAACCGAAACGAGGTTTCCCTTATGAAATTAGGCGGCGATTCTCCGGAACTCGACGCGATTGACCTGCAGATTCTCAATATTCTGCAGGTCAACGGCCGAATTCCGCATACGAAGCTCGCCGAACAGGTAGGGCTTTCCGCTCCTTCGGTCATCGAACGCGTCAAGAAGCTTGAAGACGGCGGTCTGATCGCGGGTTATTACGCGTCGCTCGATGCGCGCCGCCTCGGCAAGGATGTCACCGCATTTATTGGCGTCTCGATCACCCATCCGAAAACTGTCGCTTTGTTCGAGCAGACGATCGAGTTGCTCGAAGATGTCCTCGAATGCCACCACGTTACCGGCCAACACACGGTGCTGCTCAAGGTGAAGACCGAGAACACCGCATCGCTCGAGCGGCTCATCAGTACGATCCGTTCGATCGAGGGGGTGGCGCGGACGGAGACGATGGTGGTGCTTTCGACTCACACCGAGCGCAACACGATCGCGGTGCACGCGAATGGCGAGAGCGTGGAGCTTCCCAACGGCCACGGCCGGCGCCATCGCCACGCATCGGCTCGCGGTGCGCTCACGGATTCGAGGCGGACATAGAGCCATGCATAACCGCAACAGTATTCCAGGGCCGGAGGGACTGTACGATCCTGCGCACGAACACGACGCATGCGGCGTCGGGTTCGTGGTGAATATCGCGGGCAAGCGCTCGCACGACATCGTGGAGAAGGCGCTGCAAGTCCTCGACAACCTAACGCATCGCGGCGCGTGCGGATGCGATCCACGCTCGGGCGACGGCGCGGGAATACTAATTCAGGTTCCGCACGAATTTCTCAAACGCGAAGCGCACAAGGCGGGCTTCGATCTTCCGGAGCCGGGCGCATACGGCGTCGGGCAGGTTTTTCTGCCGCTCGATCCCGACCGGCGCGCAGCATGTGAAGCGGCTTTCGAACGCATTGTGAAAGAAGAGGGGCAGCGCGTACTCGGATGGCGCACGGTCCCGGTCGTCGAGGGCGAATGCGGCGATATAGCGCGGCGCGGCATGCCTGCAATTCGCCAGGTGTTCATCGCGCGCGGCAGCGACATCGCCGATCAGGAAGCGCTGGAACTCAAGCTCTACGTAATTCGCAAGCGCGCCTTCAACGAAGTCCAGTCGCTGGGCCTCTACGCTCCCGAGCTTTTCTACTTCTGTTCGCTGTCGACCTGGACCCTGGTGTACAAAGGCCAGCTCATCTCCCATCAGATTCCGCGGTTCTACCCGGATCTCGTCGATTCTACGCTGGACAGCGCGCTCGCGATGGTCCATCAGCGGTTTTCGACCAATACCTTCCCGAGCTGGGAACGGGCGCATCCGTACCGCTTCCTTTCCCACAACGGCGAGATCAATACGCTGCGCGGCAACGAGAATTGGATGCATGCGCGCCAGATGATGTTCGACTCGCAGGTCTTCGGCCCCGACATCAAGAAGCTGCTTCCGATCATCGAGCCGACGCTGGCGGACTCCGGCAAGTTCGACAACTGCCTGGAGTTGCTCGTCCGTACCGGCAGATCGCTGCCGCACGCCGTGATGATGATGATCCCCGAGGCGTGGCAGAACGATCCGCAAATGTCGCCGGCCAAGCGTGCCTTCTATGAGTTCCATTCCTGCATGATGGAACCGTGGGATGGTCCCGCGTCGATCGCGTTTACCGACGGCGTGCGGATCGGCGCGGTGCTCGATCGCAACGGGCTCCGGCCGTCGCGCTACACGGTCACCAAGGACGGGATGGTCGTGATGGCGTCCGAAACGGGCGTGCTCGATATCCCGCCCGAGCAGGTCGCCTCCAAGGGACGGCTTCAGCCCGGAAAGATGTTCCTGGTCGACACCTCGCTGGGGCGCATCGTCCAGGACGAGGAAATCAAGCAGGGCTTCGCGGCGCGCAAGCCGTATCGCGAGTGGCTCGATCAGAACCTGGTCAAGCTCGAAGAGCTCCCGGAGCCGCCGAGCGCGCCCGCGATCGCGGGTTTCGAAGGATGGGACCTGCTCAAGCAGCAGCAGGCTTTCGGCTACACGAACGAAGATCTCAAGCTGATTTTGGCGCCGATGGCGGTGAATGCGCAGGAGCCGGTTGGCTCGATGGGCACCGACACGCCGCTCGCGGTGCTCTCGGACCGTTCGCCGTTGTTGTTCAATTACTTCAAGCAGCTTTTCGCGCAGGTCACGAATCCACCGATCGATCCGATTCGCGAGGAGATGGTCACGTCGGCCGAGACGACGATCGGCTCAGAGCAGAACCTGTTCGAAGAGTCGCCGATTCATTGCCGCCAGCTCCGGCTCAAACAGCCGCTGATCACAAACGAGGAACTCGAGCGGATTAAGCGCCTCTCGATGCCCGGGCTGCGCGCGATCACGCTTTCGACGCTGTTTAGGGTTGCCGATGGCGAGGCGGGACTGCGCCACGCGCTCGACGATCTATGCAGCAAGGCTTCGGCCGCTATCGCGGACGGCTACACGATAATCGTCCTGTCCGACCGCGGCGTTAACGCCGAGCACGCGCCGATTCCGAGCCTGCTCGCGACCAGCGCCGTCCATCATCACCTGATTCGCGAGGGCACGCGCACCCGTTGCGGCCTGGTGCTGGAGTCCGGCGAGCCGCGCGAGTCGATGCACTTCTGCGTGCTGGTCGGCTACGGCGCCTGCGCGGTGAACCCGTACCTCGCTTACGCGACGTTGGCTGGGATGATCGAAGACGGGCGGCTCCGGGATATCGACGAGGACACGGCCGTCCACAATCTCATCAAGGCCGCCACCAAGAGCATGATCAAGGTGGCGTCCAAGATGGGCATTTCGACGATCCAGAGTTATCGCGGCGCGCAGATCTTCGAGGCGATCGGCATCAACCGCGAAGTAATCGACAAGTATTTCACCTGGACCGCATCGCGAGTGGGCGGCGTCGGTCTCGATGCGATCGCGCAAGAGACCGCCAACCGCCATCGCCACGCGTTCGAGATAATGCCGAACCTCGACGGCGAGCTCGATGTGGGCGGCCAATACCAGTGGCGTCGCCGCGGCGAGTACCACATGTACAACCCGAACACGATCGCCAAGCTGCAGCATTCGGTGCGTTCGGGCAATTACCGGCTGTTTAAGGACTACACCAGGCTCGTCGATGAGCAGAGCCGCTCGCTGTCGACGCTGAGAGGCCTGCTCAAGTTCCGCCAAGATCGCGCTCCGGTTCCGATCGAAGAGGTCGAGCCGGCCGCGGAGATTGTGAAGCGGTTCAAGACCGGCGCGATGTCGTTCGGCTCGATCGGCAAGGAAGCGCACGAGAACCTTGCGATCGCGATGAACCGGATCGGCGGCAAGAGCAACACCGGCGAGGGCGGCGAAGACCCGGCTCGCTTCGTGCGCGATCCCAACGGCGATTGGCGGCGCAGCGCGATCAAGCAGGTCGCTTCGGCGCGCTTCGGCGTGACCAGCAATTACCTGGTCAATGCCGACGAGCTGCAGATCAAGATGGCGCAGGGCGCCAAGCCGGGCGAGGGCGGCCAGCTTCCCGGCCACAAAGTCGACGACTTTATCGCCAAGATTCGTTACTCCACTCCCGGCGTCGGGCTCATCTCGCCGCCGCCGCATCACGATATCTATTCGATCGAAGACCTCGCGCAGCTCATCCACGATCTCAAGAACTCCAACAACCGGGCGCGCGTGAGCGTGAAACTGGTCGCCGAGGTGGGCGTCGGCACGATCGCGGCGGGAGTCGCGAAGGCGAAGGCGGACGTGGTGCTCATCAGCGGATACGACGGCGGCACCGGCGCCTCGCCGATTCAGTCGATCAAGCACGCGGGCGTTCCCTGGGAGCTGGGGCTTGCGGAGACGCAGCAGATCCTGGTGATGAACGGGCTGCGCGGCCGAATCCGCGTCGAGACCGACGGCCAGCTCAAGACCGGCCGCGACGTCGCGATGGCGGCTCTCCTTGGCGCCGAGGAATTCGGCTTCGCGAGCGCTGCGCTGGTCGCATCGGGATGCATCATGATGCGCGTGTGCCATCTGAACACTTGCCCGGTGGGAATCGCCACGCAGGATCCCGAGTTACGCAAGAAATTCGAAGGCAAGCCCGAGCACGTGGTGAACTTCATGATGTTCATCGCGGACGAGCTGCGCGAATACATGGCGGCGCTCGGCTTCCGCTCGCTGAGCGAGATGATCGGGCATGTCGAATGTCTCGATGCGAACGACGCGATTCAGCATTGGAAGGCGCGCAACATCGATCTCAGCCAGATTCTTTACCGGCCCGAGGTCGGACCCGAGGAGCCGCTGCATTGCGTCGAGTCGCAGGATCACGGACTCGAGGGCGCCTTGGATAATCAGCTCATCGAGCTGGCGCAGGACGCGCTCCAGCATCGCAAGGCGGTCGAGATTCGCCTCCCGATTCGCAACGTGAACCGGACCGTCGGCACGATGCTGTCGGCGGAGATCTCACGCCACTTTGGCGCGGAGGGCCTGCCGCCCTACACGATCGGGGTGCATCTGACCGGCTCCGCAGGCCAGAGCTTTGGCGCATGGCTCGCGCCGGGCGTCGCGCTTCATCTTGAAGGCGATGCGAACGATTATTGCGGCAAGGGTTTGTCCGGCGGGTTTATCGCCGTGCGTCCCCCGCAGGAAGCGACCTTCAAAGCCGAGGAAAACATCCTGATTGGCAATGTCGCGCTGTACGGAGCGACGGGGGGCGAAGCATTCTTCCGCGGCGTCGCCGGTGAACGATTCGCGGTGCGCAACAGCGGCGCGCATGCGGTCGTCGAAGGGGTTGGTGACCACGGCTGCGAGTACATGACGCGCGGGCTGGTGGTGGTGCTCGGCAAGACCGGCCGCAACTTTGGCGCGGGCATGTCAGGCGGTATTGCCTACGTGCTCGATGAGGACGGCTCGTTCGCCGCGCGCTGCAATATGGGGATGGTCGAGTTGGGCGCGGTCAACGACGCCGACGATCTGAATCAGCTTCACGCGCTCATCGTGCGCCATGGGCAATATACCAGCAGCGCGGTGGCGGAACGCATTCTGAAGGATTGGGACGCGTACGCGAAGAAATTCGTAAAGGTGCTGCCGACCGAATATCGGGCCGTGCTGGAGCGCCAGCATCTGGGCGCCAACAACGACATGGCGCGGCTCGCAGCGGTCTGAGCGAGGAGCGGAAAGGAAGCGAGCGGTCAGATGGGAAAGATCACGGGCTTCATGGAGATCAAGCGCGAGACGCCGTCGCGGCGTCCGGTCGCCGAGCGCCTCAAGGACTGGCGCGAATTCGATCTCAAGCTGCCCGAGGACAAGCTCAAGGAGCAGGGCGCGCGATGCATGGATTGCGGCATCCCGTTCTGCCACAAGGGCTGCCCGCTCGGAAACATCATTCCCGACTGGAACGACCTGCTCTACCGCGGGCGCTGGCGCGACGCGATCGATCGCTTGCATTCGACCAACAACTTTCCCGAATTCACCGGGCGCGTATGCCCGGCGCCGTGCGAGGAAGCCTGCGTCCTCAACATCAACAACGATCCCGTAACCATCAAGCTGATCGAGAAGAGCATCATCGATCACGCCTGGGGCGAAGGATGGGTGACGCCGCAGCCGCCCGCGCGCAAGTCCGGCAAGCGCGTCGCGGTCGTCGGGTCGGGACCGGCAGGACTGGCCTGCGCGCAGCAGCTCGCGCGCGCAGGACACGCCGTCACGCTCTACGAGCGATCTGACAGGCTCGGCGGACTGCTGATGTACGGCATTCCCGACTTCAAGCTCGAAAAGCACTCCATCACGCGCCGTCTCGAGCAGATGGGCGCCGAGGGCGTAGAGTTCGTCACCAGTTGCCGGGTCGGGTTCGACATTCACGCCGACGAGATGCGCGCGAAATACGATGCGATCTGCCTTACGATGGGCGCGACCAAGCCGCGCGATCTGCCGATACCCGGGCGCGACCTCAAGGGCATCCACTACGCGATGGAGTTTCTGCCGCAACAGAACAAGCGCAACTTCGGCGACACCATCGATCCGTCGGTTTCAATCACCGCCGCAGGCAAGAAGGTCGCGATCCTCGGCGGCGGCGATACCGGATCGGACTGCCTGGGCACCTCGAATCGCCAGGGCGCGGCGACCGTGCATCAGTTCGAATTGCTGCCGATGCCCCCCGATAGTCGCACGGCGGAAATGCCGTGGCCGGACTGGCCGATGATCATGCGCACGTCGAGTTCGCACGAAGAAGGCGTCATGCGCGATTGGAGCATCAACACCAAACGCTTCATCGGCGAAAACGGCCAGGTAAAAAAACTCCACGGCGTGCGGCTCAATTGGAAGCGCGATGGCGCCCGGATGGTTATGGAAGAAGTGCCCGGCAGCGACTTCGAGCTCGATTGCGATCTCGTGCTGCTCGCGCTCGGCTTCCTCGGTCCGGAGCCGGAAGGGATCATCACCGAACTCGGCCTCAAACTCGATCCGAGGAGCAATATCCTTACCGAGGACTATCATTCCAGCCTGCCGGGCGTCTTTGGCGCCGGCGACGCGCGTCGCGGCCAATCTCTCGTGGTGTGGGCAATCTGGGAAGGCCGCGAGTGCGCCCGCGCCTGCGACGCATACTTGATGGGCGAGACGTTCCTGCCGGCCAGCCCTGAGTTGTAACTGATACAGTGGCCAGAAAGTACCTCGCCCGCTCTTTTGCGGGAGAGAGCCTGCCCTGAGGAGCGCTAGCGACGCGCGGGTGAGGGTGCCGCGTCACTCGAAGTCAAGCTGAAGCAGCAACCGTTCACGGCGATGTACACCAAGTCGGCCGCATTCTACGACGCGATCTACAGCTTCAAGAATTATCCCGCCGAAGCTGCGCAACTCCATTCGATTATCCGAAAGCACAAGCGCTCGCCGGGCAAGCGATTGCTCGACATGGCATGCGGCACCGGACAACACATCCACGCGCTCCGCGCGCATCAGTACGAAGCGGTAGGTCTGGATCTGGAGGAGAACCTCCTTGCCGTCGCACGCAAGCGCAATCCGGGAGTCACGTTTCATTGCGCGGACATGCTCGATTTCGATCTGGGTGCGACCTTCGACGTGGTCACGTGCCTGTTCAGCGCAATCGGATACATGACGACTGTAGACCGCATGAGGCGCGCGGTCGCGAACATGGCGCGTCACCTGGTTCCCGGCGGCGTTCTCATCGTCGAGCCGTGGTTTTCGCCGGATGTTCCGCTCGATCCTCTCGGCTCGCTGTCCGTCGATCTTCCTGATCTCAAAGTCGCCCGGATCATCAGCACGCAAATCACGGGCAACCTCTACGTGGCCCATTTCCACTACCTGATCGGCAAGCCGGGTGGAGTCGATTACCTGGTCGAGCGGCACGAGCTGGGTCTCTTCACGCTCGATGAAAATCGGAACGCGTTCGAAGCGGTGGGACTCGAGACCACTCACGATCCCAAGGGACTGATCGGACGCGGACTATGGATCGGCACGAAGCCGATCAACTGAAAAAGAGGCAAGCGATGATTCGTCTGTACGACTATCTGCCTTCGGGCAATGGCTACAAGGTTCGGCTGCTGCTGACCCAGCTTCAGATTCCCTTCGAACGTATCAAGTTGGACATCATCAAGGGCAAGACGCGCACGCCGGAGTTCCTGGGCAAGTTTCCGAACGGCCGAATTCCCGCGGTGGAGCTGGAAGACGGCCGCCTGCTGTTCGAATCGGGCGCGATCACCACGTACTTCGCCGAAGGCACTTCGTTCCTGTCGGCCGACCGCTATGAACGCGCGCAGGTGCTGCAGTGGATGTTCTTCGAGCAATACAGCCACGAGCCCTATATCGCCGTTGCGCGCTTCTTCGGAATCCATCCCGATCACACCGACGAGCGCCGCGCGGGACTGCCGCGGATCATGAAGCTCGGCTACGACGCCCTGGACGTGATGGAAGCGCATCTGAAGCGGCGCGAATGGTTCGTCGGCGCGCGCTACTCAATCGCGGACATCGCGCTCTACGCCTACACGCACGTAGCGCACGAGGGCGGGTTTGACCTGGCAAAGTATCCAGCGATTCGCGGCTGGCTCAGCCGCGTCAAATCCCAGCCGCGCCACATTGCGATTACGGAGCGATTAGCGTTCGCGGATTGAGCGCCGGGACTTGGGTGCTATAGTCGTCGGTCAATCACTTAGTCTGGAGAAATCGAATGCCGCTAAAAAGTCTCAGCTACTTTTCCCAGCTTCAGCAACACGCCCAAAAGCTTTTAACCGGGTTGACCAACGAAATTCGTTTGAAGAAGTCGGAACTCACCCTGCTGGAACAGCAATTCGAAAGCCTTACAGGGATAGCGGGTCTTCGCGGCAGTGCACCTGGCGCCAAGAGACCCCGCAAGGCCGGCGGCCGCATCAATTGGAGCGAAGTCCTCGCTAAGCTCCCGAAGGAATTCAAGGCTTCTGACATCCGAAACGTGAGAGGTCTCAAGGCCAAGCGCCCGTCCGAGCTCTTTGCGGCCGTGACCCGCTGGATAGACTCGGGGACTGTCAAGAAAAAAGCGCGCGGAGTCTATCTGCGGGTGAAGTGAGCCAGCCGGATTCACTCCTGTTCGATTTGATGAGGGAGCAATCCCATCCAATCAATCGAGCATCCATGGTTCGCCGGCGCGCGCGACTCAATCGCCGATATCGCGCTCTACGCCTACACGCACGTAGCGCTCGAGGGCTGTTCGACATCGCAAAATATCCAGCGATTCGCGGATGGCTCAGCCGCGTAAAATCCCAGCGGCGCCACATTCCGATTATAGAGGGAAGAAAGGGTTCATTTGCTTCGCGAGTTGATGCTGTTCGATTCGATCGGCGCATCACAGGCTGGAAGCCCGTGCCACTTTGTTTGACCGGTCGAATGGCAGTGTCCAAAGCGAATGCTGCTGTTCCGGGATTCCTCAATACGAAATTTTGGAATGACACGAAACGATCCCCCATCGATCGGTGGGAATGGACGCCTGCCCGCCCCGGCTTCCAGCCTGCGTCATGAGCTACTGGCCGCCCAAGAGTGCAAGATCATCCGGCGAGCCGCAGTCCCATCGCGTCGAGTTTTCTAATGATCCACTCGATTCGATCCTCGCCCCAGAACGGTTCGCCTTCGAGCACGAAAGTGGGCACGCCGAAAATCTTGTCGACGTCGGCTTCGACGAAGCATTGGTCGAGGTCAGCGCGCGCATCCGTGTCTGCGTAGCGCACGAATTCGGCCGGTTCGCAGCCAATTTCCAAAAGAATCGCGCAGATTGAGTCGCGATCCTCCACGCTCAGTTCCTGCTTCCAGAAGCGTTCGAAGACGCGCTCGGAATATTCATGAAACCGCCCGTGTCGCGCAGCGAACAGTCCGCCATAGAAAGCGAGCCTGCAACTGAAGATCTTCTTCGGCGGATGGATGACAAGGCCGCGCTCCTTCGCGATGCGGCGCGCATCGATGTAGAGATAACGCACCTTGCGGCGATCCGCCTCCGCATTGTCGAGCGGCCCGTATACGCGCCGGATATTCACTCCATAGGGAATGAAACGCACCCGCACGCGATGCGACTGCTCCAGCGCCCGCACAGGCGCATACGCCAGATACGAATACGGACTCGTGTACGCGAAGTAGAGCTTAACTTCCAAGTCGGTCATGGTACAGAAATAGCCAAACCAGCTCTGACAGCAGCCTTCGCGAGGCGACGATCAAACGTCGCTATTGGGCAACCGATGGTTCGCGCGACGCATATATAGGCCGCGTCGTATGCCGTTACTTCCAACTGCCGCGCGACCGTGAGCAATTGCGCGGCCTTTACGGGCATCATGAAAATGTTGAATTCCATCGCGTCGGCAAGGGCCTCGGCAATCTTGTCGGCCGCTGCCGACATTTGTCGGCTCTTTACCCACGCGACGTTAGCGAGCTCATAAGGGAGCAAGTCAGGCGCGTAGAGTTCGAATCCTTCGAGCAATGCTCCCGCATGTGTTCGGTTAGGCTCGTCAAAGAACCATGCCGCCAGAACTGACGCATCAGCCACGCGGGTGAGCATCGCGAGCTTTCCGAATGATACCCGTAGAGTTGCCTCGCGACCGGAGTCTGCGTCTTTCTATTCCGGCAAGCGCTTGTTCATAAGAGAGTCTTCTGGCCGTTTGCTCAAGCATGGTTGAGAGTTCCCCTTGCAACGAGCGATGATTAGCGGCGGCGCGTTCTTTGATACGCTTCACCACTTCTTCGGGAACTTTTTTGATCGTCAATGTAACGAACATTCGAGCCTCCAAAATGGTTCCATTATGGTACCATTCTAACCGGAGCAGTCCTATTCTGACAATGTCATCGCGAGGAACTCGGCTAGATGTACGACTTTGATCGTTGAGCCGCGGCGGCGGAGCTCGGCGGCGATTTGGAATGCGCAGCCGGGGTTCGAAAGCACCACGTAGTCCGCGCCGGTCGCCAGGATATTGTCGATTTTGCGGCGCGCGAGCGCTCTTGCCATCTCGGGCTCGGTCAGGTTGTAGCTGCCCGCCGAGCCGCAACAGAAATCCGATTCGGCAAGCTCGACGAGCTTTACTCCCGGAATCGCGGCGAGCACCTTGCGCGGCCCCTCGCGCACTCCCAGCCCGTGCACGAGATGGCACGCGTCGTGGAACGTCACCGTGCATTTGAATTCGCGCATCGATGGAAGCCCGCGGTCGAGCACCAGCGCGCTCAGGTCCCGGACTTTCGCGGCGACATCTCTCGCCGCGCTGGCAAGCTCGCGATCGTCGCGCAGGAGAAGGCCGTACTCGGCGATCGCCGTCGAGCATCCCGATGCCGCCGAGACGATCGCATCCGCGCCGGAACTCGCGATCGCGCGAACATTGCGCCGCGCGAATTCGAGGGCGCGTGCACGATTTCCCGAATGAAGGTCGAGCGCGCCGCAGCACTCGGTGCTCGCGAGGCGCACCACCCGGTATCCCGCCGCCGCGAGCACTCGCTCCGATGCGCTGTTCTCGGAGTTCGCGAGCACCTGCGCCACGCATCCATGATGGACGACGACACGAGGAGCATCCGGAGCGCCATCGGGAAGCGCCGCGGTCGCATGCGCCTTGTTCAGCGGCGGCAACAAATCGAACCATTCGCGCATCGCGCGGGGCAACATCGCGGCGAGTAGGGGCCGCAAACCCACGCGCTCGATGAGTCTGAGCGGGGCCAGGAAGGCGCGAAGCCGGGCAGGGTAGGGGAAGATCGCGTCTACCGCGGCGCGCCGAATCCGATCGATCGGCGACCGGCGGTAGTTTTCCTGCACGTAGGTCCGCGCATCTTCGATGAGTCGCCCGTAGTGCACGCCCGACGGGCATGCGGTCTCGCATCCCCGGCATCCCAGGCACAAGTCCAGGTGGCGCGCGGCGTCGGAGTCGAGCGACAATTTACCGTCCGCCAGCGCCTTCATCAGATAGATGCGGCCGCGCGGCGAATCCATCTCGGCGCGCGTGAGCGCGTAAGTCGGGCAGGCTTCCAGGCACAGTCCGCAATGGACACAATCGAAGAGCAGTTCGTAGTCGACCACGTTGCGGACCGGACCGATGGGAGGAGGAGTAGAAGCCATCAGATTCCTCCAACGAAGCATTCGGGGTTGAACACGCCCGCGGGGTCGAAGGCCGCTTTCATTCGGCGCATCAGTCCGAGTGCCCCGCTATTGGGCGCGTCGAAAAAGTCGATCGATCGGCGCAGCGACGGGTCGCAATGCAGCAGGCGCACGTGGCCGCGCGCACGTCGCGCGGT
>Ga0074044_10001169_pt1 | contig 24111 bp, 24 predicted proteins | sample BogForMeECP23OM1_FD_94443 | JGI IMG/M metagenome (GOLD analysis project Ga0074044, IMG submission 94443) | Bog forest soil microbial communities from Calvert Island, British Columbia, Canada - Bog Forest MetaG ECP23OM1 | ecosystem: Environmental > Terrestrial > Soil > Wetlands ... | reverse complement strand
GCGCTCAACTACGGCCAGTTGCTCTACATGGTGCCGATCAGCCTGTTCGGATATTCGGTGGCCGCGTCGGAGTTGCCCGCGATGTCGCGCGCCGCGGGTGCGATGCCCGAGCAGATGAGCGGAGTCCTGCGCACGCGACTGAACCGGGGACTGCGTCAAATCGCGTTCCTGGTCGTGCCGTCGTCCGCGGCCTTTTTGATTCTCGGCGACGTGATCGTCGCGATGATCTATCAATCCGGCGCGTTCACCCGCGCCGACGCCGTTTACGTTTGGGCGGTGCTCGCGGGCTCGGGAGTAGGGTTGCTCGCAGCCACGATGGGCCGGTTGTACAACTCGGCGTTTTACGCGCTGTTCGACACCCGCACTCCGCTTCGATTCGCGCTAATCCGCGTCGCGCTGACGCTCGTGCTCGGCTACCTGTGCGCGATTCCACTGCCGCCGATGCTCGGAATAGCGCAGAAGTGGGGCGTCGCTGGACTGACGGTCTCGGCCGGCGTCGCAGGATGGGTCGAGTTTGCGATGCTGCGATGGGCGCTGAACGGGCGCATCGGATGGACCGGGCTGGAGCGCTCGTACCTGGCGAAGTTGTGGGCGCTGGCTCTTGGAGCCGCTGCGCTCGGGTTCAGCTTGAAACTTCGGATGGCGGGATTCGGACCGCGCATTCAGGGGTTGGCGATTCTTTCGACTTACGGCGGGCTTTACCTGTTTGGCGCCTGGATGCTTGCGATGCCGGAACTCACGCAATTCACCGGCCAGATCACGCGCCGTTTTTTCCGGCGCGAGCCTTCGAACTCATCCGATCAATAGTCGCGCTGGTGGAGCGCCCGCCCAGCAACGGCGCCAGCGCTGTTCTTCCTCCGTATGATTCAACGAACGCTTGACCGTCAACCTGCTTGCCGCGCCAATCCTCACCCTTGACCAAAACGTCGGGCCTGACGGCGCGAACAATTTTCTCGGCGCGCGTTTCGTCGAACACGACTACGTAGTTGACCGCTTCCAGCGCAGCCAGGATTCTCGCCCGCTCAGCGGCGGGATAAATCGGGCGCGCGCCGCCCTTGAGCCGCAGCACGCTGCGATCGCTGTTGAGTCCGACCACCAGCACGTCGGCCTGCGCGCGCGCAAACGCGAGCGCCTGTATATGCCCGGCGTGGATCAGATCGAAGCAGCCGTTGGTGAACGCGATCCGCCGGCCGGCGCGACGCTCGCGCTCCAGCGCCGCCTTGAGTTCGTCCGCCGAATGGATTTTGCGCTCGTAGCTTAAGTGAGCGGGACTCAGTGCGCGCGCGAGATCTTCGCGCGTGATCACTTCGGTGCCGATGCGGGTCACTTCGATACTCGCCGCCAGGTTCGCGATCGTCGCCGCCGACGAAAACCCCAGTCCGGCGATCGAAAACATTCCGAACACGCTCAGCACCACGTCGCCCGCGCCGGTCACGTCGTAAACCTCGCGCGGCGCGGTCGATACGTAGGTGTCCTTGCCGCCCCGCTCGGCGAGATACATCCCGTCGCGATCGAGTGTAATCAGGCACGCCTCCAGGCCGAGCTTGCGCACCAGAGTTTCGGCCGCTTTGCGCCATGCGCCGCGATCGGTGAGGCGCATCCCGGTGGCGACTTCGGTTTCGTAACGATTGGGGGTGAGCGCGGTGGCGCCGCGATAGATCGAAAAATCCTCCGTCCGGCGCGGATCGATTATCACCGGGATGCCGCGCGCCCGGCCTCCATCGATCAGCGCCCGCAACACCGCCGGCGTCAGCATCCCCTTGTCGATGTCCGAGATCAGCACGCCGTCGCAGTTGCGAAGTTCAGATCTGAGGCGCGCAAGCAGTTCCCGTTCACGCGGGGGCTTGAGCGGACTGGGGTCTTCCTCATCGACGCGCAGCAGTTGCTGAGTCGCGCGATGGGCCGCCTGCACGGAACCGAGTATTCGATCCTTGACGATAGTGGGGCGGTCGGGATCGATCAGAATCGAGCGGGTCTCGATTCCGAGATCGGCGAAAATCTCGCACAGCAGGCCGCCGTTGCGATCGGCGCCGACCACGCTGAGCGCGGTCACCTCCGCGCCGAGCGCGCGCAGGTTCGCCATCACGAAGCCGGCGTTGCCCGGCTTCTCCTCGCGGCGCTGCACACGCAGAATCGGGATGGGCGCTTCGGGCGAAATTCGTGCGACGTCGCCCCACAGGTAGCGGTCGAGGATCACCTCGCCCGCCACCAGCACCCGCAACGGCTTGAGCGCCGGCAGGCCGTGCTCGTGACGCGCCGGTTCAGGATGGGCGGACGAGGGCGTTTTACGTCGAGCCATGATGCGGCATCTTACGCCGCCGCGCGTCCCGCGTTAAATGCGTGCGAGACACGCGTGAGCGCCCTCTCATCTGATCGCGTAGCCGCCATCCACGTACACGATCGATCCCGTCACGAAGTCCGACGCGTGCGAGGCGAGGAACACCGCCGCACCCGCCATTTCCTCGGGCTTGCCGAAGCGGCCGGCCGGGGTGCGCATGATTATTTCCTCGAACATCGGCCCGCTCTGCACGCCCGCGGTCATGTCGGTTTCGATCCATCCCGGCACGATCGCGTTGACCTGGACGTTGTGCGGCGCCAGCTCGATCGCCATCGTCTTGGTGGTCTGCACCAGCGCGCCTTTCGCCGCGGCATACGGTATTCCGCTCTGCGAGCCGAACAGCGAATACTCGCTTGCAATATTGATTATCTTGCCGTGCCGGCGGGCGACCATCGATTGCGCCGCGATCTGCGCGAGGAAGAAGCATGAGTTCAGGTTCGTTTCGATCGCCCGGTCCCAGTCCTCGGCCGTGAATTTCAACGCGCTGCGCATGATGGCGATTCCGGCGTTGTTGACGAGAATCGAGATGGGTCCGAGCTTGCGCTCGACTTCCTCCATCGCGGGGCGCAGATCGTCCCGCCGCGTGACGTCGAGCCGCACAGCTATCGCCGCTACGCCCGCCTTCGCGAGCTCGTCCACAACGGCGCGATTTTTCTCTTCGTTGCGCGCAAGGATGGCGACCGAGGCGCCAGCCTCGGCAAATCCGAGCGCGATTCCGCGCCCGATGCCGCCGTTGCCGCCCGTGACCACGGCGACCTCTCCCTTCAAATCGAACATCTTCGGACTCGCCATGCGCTTCTCCTACGCAAGCCGATGGACAGCGAATGCTCACCGCTTCTATATTGGCGTTTCGCACCCGTCGCAACCGAACGTCACAGGCGGCGCGCGTGCGATTCGCGCTGGGCGGATAGCGCTAATCTCCGACGAGGAAAAAAATCACGACGATGGGACTACGGACGGCTGAACAGTACAAAAGCTCGCTGCGCGACGGCCGCGCGGTGTTTTTCAGGGGCGAAAGGGTCGCGGACGTAACCGCGCATCCTGTTATCGGAATCGCGGTCGAGCACGCGGCGCTCGACTACCGGATGGCTCACGATCCGAAGTATCGCGAACTCGCGGTCGTTAAGGAGGGCGCCGACGAGTACAGCCGCTACTATCATATTCCGCAAAATGGCGACGACTTGCTCAAGCGCAGCGCGCTGATCGCGGCCGCGACGCGCGAGGGCGCGACGCTGGTGGTGTTGATCAAGGAAATCGGCAGCGACGCTTTACTCGCGCTGCACATTATCGGCGAGCGGCTCGCGGCTGCGGGCAAGCCCGAGTACCGCGAGCGGATTCACAAGTACTATCGCAATTGCCGCGACAACGATCTCGCGGTTGCCGTCGCACAAACCGACGTCAAGGGCGATCGCGCGCTCGGCCCCACGCAGCAGGATCATCCCGACTACTACGTGCGCATCGTCGAGGAGCGCCCCGATGGCATCGTGGTGCGCGGCGCGAAGGTCCACACCAGCGTCTCGACCAATACCAATGAAGTGATCGTCCTGCCGACCCGCGCGATGCGCGCCGAGGACAAGGCTTACGCAGTAGCGTTCGCCTTGCCGGTCAACACGCCGGGACTGAAGCTGCTCGCGTCGCCGCACGGAAGCTCGCACAAAAACGACTTCGAGCATCCGATCAGCGCGCGGCACAAGATGATGGAGACGCTGACGGTCTTCGACGATGTGTTCGTGCCCAAAGAGCGCGTGTTCCTGCAAGGCGAGATCGATTTCGCCGGGCTGCTCGCGCTGACCTTCGTGCGGTTCCATCGCTTCACCGCGGTGTCGTACAAATTGCCGCTGCTCGAACTGATGGCGGGCGCCGGCCATGCGGTCGCGGAGGCCAACGGCATCTCGCGCGCCGGTCACGTCCGCGACAAGCTCACGCATCTTGCGGCCTATCACACCACCGTGCGCGGATTGATCGAGCATGCCGCGCGAACCTGCACGCTTGAGGACGGCGTCGCGGTGCCGAACACTCTCCTCACCAACGTCGCGAAGTATCACTTCGCTCACAACTACCACCAGGCCGTGCAAATCGTGCAGGACCTTGCGGGCGGCCTGCTGGTAACCGCGCCGGCCGCCGAAGATCTCACCAGCGAGGCGACCCGCGCCTACGTGCTCAAATACCTGGGCGGCGCGAAGGGCTTCGATGCCGAGAAGCGGCTCCGGCTGCTGAACCTGATTGGCGATCTGACCTCGTCGGATTTCGGCGGCTACCAGGAAGTGTTGGCGGTGCACGCGGAAGGCGGTTTCGAAGCCGAGAAGTTGCAGGCCTATCGCGAGTACGACTTCAAGACAGTGGCCGCCTACGCGCGCAAGCTCGCCGGCATCTGAGTCAAACGGGAGAACTCCATTGAATGTGAAACCCGCCGTAGGTTACACGCTTCCCTGGGCAGGGGTCACCCCTGCACCCAATGTTAAAACAAAGACGCGGACTTCGTTCCTGTTAGAACTTTTTGTGTCATCCCGAGCGAAGTCGAGGGACCCCGGATCTGGGGCTTATTTCTCGGTCCGCAGCTCGACGGTGTTGCCGTCGGGATCGACGATCCACAGTTGACGGCCCGCGCCCATGTTCGAGGGCGCCTCGAGAAACTCGATTCCCATTTCCTTGAGCGCGCGCTTGGTCTCGTCGAAGTCCTCGACGTCGAAGGCGACGTGCGCACCGAGCGGGTCGGGTTTCTGGCCGCGGTTCTCGCTCGAGATGATATGCAGCGCGTTGTTGCCGATCCCGTACCACGCGCCGCCGAAGCCGAAGTTCGGACGCGGCAGCCGTTTCAGGCCGATCACGTTTTCATAGAAGCTGGTCGCCTTCTCGACATCGCTGACGCGAAGCGCCGCGTGATTGAACGCCTTTGCCTTGATCATGGTGAGTTCTCCTTGACTCGGAGTTTTAGCACGACGCCCGCCGAGGGCGGTAAGCGCGCCGCCAATGCTTACTCGAACGCGTTCTCGCCCGTGATGTCGCGGCCGAGGATCAACGTATGCACGTCGAAGGTGCCCTCGTAGGTGTTCACCGTCTCCAGGTTCAGCATGTGGCGGATCACGGGGTACTCGTTCACGATTCCGTTGGCGCCCAGCATGTCGCGCGCGTCGCGTGCGATCTTCAGCGCCTCGTTCACGTTGTTTCGCTTGGCGAACGACACGTGCTCCGGGCGCATCTTGCCCTGGTCCTTCAGATGCGCCAGGCGCAGGCAAACCATCTGCGCCTTGGTGATCTCGGTCAGCATCTTCACCAGCTTTGCCTGCACCAGTTGATAGCCGGCCAGCGGACGCGAAAATTGCCTGCGCGATTTTGTGTAGTCCAGCGCGCAATGGAAGCACGACCGCGCCGCACCAATTGCACCCCACGCGATTCCGTAGCGTGCCTGCGTCAGGCATCCCAGCGGACCCTTCAGCCCGCGCGCTTCTTCCAGATGCGCGGTGCTGGGAATTCGCGCGTCCTCGAAAATCAGCTCCGAAGTGATCGACGCGCGCATCGAGAATTTTCCGTGGATGTCGCGTGTCGAGAATCCCGGCGTCCCTTTTTCGACGAGGAACCCGGTGATGCCCTCATCGACCTTCGCCCACACTATTGCGACGTCCGCGATCGATCCGTTCGTGATCCATCGCTTGGTTCCGTTGAGGATCCACCCGTCGCCGTCGCGCCGCGCCCGCGTTTCCATTCCGCCCGGATCGGACCCGTGATCCGGCTCGGTCAATCCGAAGCAGCCGATCAACTTTCCCTTGGCCATTTCCGGCAAGTAGCGTTGCTTCTGTTCCTCGCTGCCATTCGCATAAATCGCGTACATCGAAAGCGCGCTTTGCACCGACGCAAACGACCGCAGCCCCGAGTCTCCCGCTTCGAGCTCCTGCATGATCAGGCCATAGGCGACATTATTCATGCCGGCGCATCCATAGCCCTTGAGATTAGCTCCAAACATCCCAAGCTCGGCCATTTGGGGTACAAGATGCATTGGGAAGGTTTCACTCGCAAAATTGCGCTCGATCAGAGGCAAAATTTCGCGATCGACGAAACGTTTGGCAGTGTCGCGCGCCATCCGCTCTTCGTCGGTCAGCAGGTCGTCGAGGTGAAAAAAATCGAGATCTCTCAATAAATTCGACATCTTGCGCTCCACGCGATTTTTGAAAAGTGTCTTATGCTGCGATTCCGACGGCTACTAGTTGCCTAAAGTTTAGCTATCACGTAGCCTTATACATCGGTTCTGCAATATGCACATCGAAACGCTAAAGGTCTTCTGCGACATAATCGAGAGTGGAAGCTTTTCTTATGCCGCGTCGCAAAACTTCGTCACTCAATCGGCGGTCAGCCAGCAGGTCCGAAGCCTGGAGGAGAAGTACGATTGCCGATTGATAGAACGCGGACGTGCCGGAGTCAAACCCACGCCGGCCGGGCAGATTCTGTACACCGCCAGCAAAGAAATCGTGCGCCGCTTCTTCGAATTGGAGAATCGGCTGCGTGAGATCGGCTCGGTGGTGGCCGGCTCGATTCGCGTCGGCACCGTTTACAGCGTTGGCTTGCACGAATTGCCGCCGTATCTGACCGAATTTCTGCGCAACTTTCCGGCCGTCAACGTGCATCTGGAATATCTGCGCTCGAACAAAATTTACGAAGACCTGATCGAAGGCAAGGTCGATCTCGGCGTCGTTGCCTATCCAGCCAAGCGCAGCCAGATAGTGTCGGTGCCGTTTCGCCACGACGAACTGGTGCTCGCCGTGCCGCCCGACAATCCGCTCGCCAAGCAATCGAAGGTGAGTGTCGGACAGTTGCAGGGTCAGAAGTTCGTCGGCTACGAACGCGACATACCCACGCGCAAAGCCTCCGATCGAATCCTGCGCGAGCACGGCGTCAAGCCGACCTATTCGCTCGAATTCGACAACATCGAGACTATCAAGCGCGCCGTCGAGATTGGCCTCGGATGCGCGATCGTGCCGCGCATGACGGTCGAGAACGAGGTCGCGCGCGGCACACTGCGGATGCTCGAGTTCCAGGAAGGGACGTTCCTCCGTCCGCTCGCGATCATCTACAAGCGCGGCCGCGAGCTCTCGCCCGCGGTGCGCAAGTTTATCGAGGTGCTGACCACCAGCAACATCGTGCCCCGCGCGCGAGGCGACAAGACCGGCGACAAGACGGGCGACAAGCCCGAGCGCCCCCCGCGCGGCGAGCGCGCCGAGCGCAACCTCGACGCAAGCAGCGAGAAGGCCGAGAAGACCGCGTAGCCGCGGGCAGAATGCCGCTGACGGCGGACGGCCAGGTCATCGAGACTCGGCCGTTTTTGCTTGCATTCGTTTACTGGCGCCGGAGAGCCCTCACAGCGGCGGTTTCTGATACCCGCCCAGCGCCGACTCCGCCGCCTTCGCGACCGCGAGCACCGTCTCCTCGCCGAAAGCGCGCCCGACCACCTGCAATCCGATTGGCAGCCCGTCCCGATCTTTTCCGCACGGCACGACCGCGCCCGGCAGTCCCGCGCAATTGCCCCACGCTACCGGCCAGCTCGCGAGGATGTACGGATAGCTCTTCCCGTCGATTTCGACCTCGGTTGCGCCATGCTTGAACGCAGTGACGCAAAACGTCGGGCCGAGAATGATCGGGTAACGCTCCATGAACTCCGCTAACTGTACGCGCCACGCGTCGCGTTCCATCGAGATCTTGAAGAATTCGGCCGCCGACTTTCCCTCACCCGCGGCCATGAACAATCGCAACCGGTCGCGCGAAAGTTTCAGGCTTTCACCAAATACTTCCAGCACCAGTTGATTGCCGTCCGCGCCGTTGTAAGCCCACCACAGGCGCTCGCCCTCGTCGATTGGCGGCTTCACGGCTTCAACGACGAGCCCCATCTTTTGCAGCTCGCGGCCGGCGCGCTCGATAGCGGCGCGGGTATCCGACGTGACCGGCACGTCGCAGGCGTCGGTAAAGATAGCGCATCGAATCTTTTTCAGATCGACTTTCTCCGGATGCGCATCCGGACTGGGTACCGTGTAGGGCGCGCTCGGATGCGGTCCCTTGACGATGTTGTAGGCGAGGGTGAGATCGTCCACGTAGCGCGCCATCGGACCGATCGTGGACATGTGCGCGAGCGGCGGCGGCATGGCAACGCTCGGCGCCATATGGCCGCTGCCGGGAATCGTTCCCCACGTCGGCTTGAGCCCGACGACGCCGCAGAAATGCGCCGGTACGCGGATCGATCCGCGATAGTCGGAACCCATGCCCAGCGGCGACATTCCCACTGCCAGCGCCGCCGCCTCGCCGCCACTCGATCCGCCGGGCACGCGCTCGCGATTCCAGGGATTGTTGGTCTGGCCGAAGACGGGATTATCGCAATCGTAGTCCATCGTCATCTCGGGCGTATTGGTCTTCGCGATGATGATCGCACCGGCCGCGCGCAGCCGTGCGACCGTCGGCGCATCCTTGGCAGCCACGTGATGCTCGAAGGCTTTCATTCCCCACGTCGAGCGCACGCCTTCGGTGATTATCGAATCCTTGATGGTGATCGGCAGCCCTTCGAGCGGGCGAACTTCGCCCTTGCCGCCCAGACGCAGGTCGGATTCCTCGGCCTCGCGCCCGGCGCGCTCTTCGACCAGCGTGACGACGGCATTCAGGCCGTGGTTCGCCGACTCGATCCGCTCGATAAAAGCGTCAACCATTTCCACCGAGGAAACGTCGCGCGCCCGCAGCATCGCGGCCAGCCGGTGAGCGGGCGCAAAAAAGAGATCGTCAGAAAATGCCATGAAAAGACACCTCGCCTCGCTCAGCAAATAGCACCGCGCGCGAAGTATTGCACGTGCGTCCGTTGCGGTGCGCCTTGCCGGGAGAGCCTTTGCGTAAGAGCCTCGATCGGTCGAAAGGAATCGCCCGGCGCGAGAAAGGGTAAACATTGTTCTAAAATTGCTGATCGGCGGATTTTTTGACTTTTCACTTTCTCCTCAATCTCTTCCATCCGGTGCGGGCGTGTGATTGAGGGATCGCAATTGCGGAGCGATTCGATCGAAGGATCGCAGCAAGCGAGGTTGGCGGCGAATGATGAGTTCGGACGGGTTGGATTGGTTTCCTTAGAGGTGAGTGCATCGTAGGGAGCGGTTGAGGGAGTCACAGGCTGTATTATGGCAGACTGGTGATGACAACTGTTGTCAGAAGGGATCTGGCGCGCTGAAGGGAAAGCGCTTTCGGTTAAATCGAGGTCTCGAATAAGAATGCTGGGGCCGTCAGGCAACCCGCGCGCCGACAATCTCTTCGAGATTGTCGGCCTCCTCCAACGCCGCGAAGGCGTGCGTTTCGAGATTAAGGCCGCACGCAGGATCGCAGCGAGCCGGTGAGCTAGAGCGAAAAAAATGTCCGTCAGAAAATGGCGCAATTAAAATACCTCGCCGCGCTCAGCAAATAGCATCGCGCTATAGCTATTGCACGCGCACTATTTGCGCGGTCGCAAAGGGCAGTCATCAGCGTTGCAAAGATGTCCCTTGTACTGACCTCGAGCTGATTTAGTGCCCAACCGCTGTTTCGCCGTCGCGAGTTCCTTGTCGGAAAACAGATCACGCTGGGGTTTCTGTATGACGAAATGCTCTACAGTCAGGTTTAAGAGGTTCCGTTTTCGCAACCCTCTAAAACCGACTTGAACTGGCTTATCGTTCAACAGCGACTTTGCCGCCTTGAGACCACCCATGTCGGCGATCATCCGGAGCAACACCTGCTCATCGCGTCCAAAGCTGCTGCGCAATATAGCAAGATAGACGTCCTCGATAAGTTTCGCCTGAAAGTCTTTCTGCTCGTCCGCAGAGATTTTCGCCATTCCGTGAACGCCTCCCTTTCAAGTGTTGCAATTAACTGACGTTTGTTTTTCCGCGGATCTCTTGGGCCGACTTTAGATGGAACTCGACCTCGTATTCGAACAGAGTAACGTTCGGGACCACCAAAACTGCGTAGCGGAGGCCCTCGCCGATCTCCTTTGCGACGATGACTCCGTTCACTTCGCAACCCTTGCCGATTGTCTCATGGACCCACCCCATGTACCGACTCAGCTGACCGATCGCGTAATCAGGGCTTCGACCGCGCTTCAACTCGAACACGAAGAACGCGCCGGAGTCATCGACTGCTAAAATGTCAATGGGTCCGACCACCGTCGGAAACTCAATACCGTCGCGTCCGGTTGGATCGACGTAAAGCCGCAGTCTCTTGCCTTTCACATCTATCGCGCCGAGGTTCTGTGCCAAAAAATCACGCAGCTGATACTCCAATCCAAAATAGGCCTCAGGCGCCTCTGCTTCGGCGGAGTCGACATCCTCGCCGAGTACCGCCTCGACCGTAGTTTCCGGTGCATGGTCTCCGGGTAACCTGAGGCGAACCTCACTAGGAAGTTTCCTGAACTGACCAACCTGAGCGCACAAGACGATCGCGCAGTTGATGAGAGGTGTTTGACGTGGGATCCATCCCTTGCGGGATGCTTTCGGGGTGCTGCCGCAACCACTTCTTCATCGGATACAGTTCGACGCCACCGTCATCTTTCGGAACCACAACGTTGAATCGCTTCACTGAATCCCCCGTTAGACCGCAAGTCTGCTCAGTTCATCATCACGCGTGAGCCCACTTGAGCAGATTCTCCGGGTCGTTACTTTACTGCGGCGCGCAGGCGGTCGCGGTCGAAGCCTGCGATCACTTCTTTGCCCGCCACTACGATCGGCCGCTTGATTAGATTCGGTTCCTTCGCCATCAGCGCGAGCGCCTGCTCGGGCGTTAGCGATTTGCCCGCCAGGCCCATCGCTTTGAAGGCTGGACTGCGCTGGTTTAGAAAATCGCGCGGGTCGCGGCCTGCGAACAGATCTTTCAGCTCGGACGCGCTCAGCGGGGCCTTCGCGTAGTCGCGCTCGTCGAGCTCGACGCCCAGATCATCGCGCAAGAAACTTCTTGCGTTGCGGCAAGTCGTTCAGGTCGATTTCCAAAGAAAGCGAATTTTCTTCATGCGCGACTCTCCGAGATCAGAAAAGCACCGCAGAACATCTGCGGCAAGCCTAAGGGAGCGCGCGCATCGCGCGATTAAGAAACCGGAACCGGCTTCGCTTACGCGAAGCTGTCCGAGGTCCTTCCTCCCCTCGCGTTGCTCGGGTCGTCAGGATGACGACGGCGCTGTCACTCGACATTCGAGCCCGACGCCGATCTGCCCGCGGGACCGCTGCCGCGATCGAGCGGCTGCCCACCTGGCGACGACGACGATGCGCTCGCGGACGAGCCCGACGGCGGCAACGGCGCTATCGGCGCGACGCCACCCGAGCTTGCGGACGATGAACTTGTCGAGGGAGCGGGCGCGGCGGTGTTTTCAGGCGGGGTTGCGGTCGGCCCGCTGAAGTTGATCGGTTGCTGGCCCTGCAGCATCTGCGGCGTCACCACGTAGTCGCCGCCGAGCGAACTGCGCCACACGGTGTCGGCAGCCTGCTTGTTGCCCGCGGTCACCAGGTAGGTCCCGCCGCCGACGACGCCGCCGATCACCGCATACGTCAGCTTGGCGGGAATGTAGAGAACGTTGCAGAGCAGGGCGCCCGCTCCGTAACCCGCTCCGGGCCAGTTGACGCCCCCTTCATCCGGCTGCGGGACCTGCGTCGGGCTCGCTGCGCCGGCCGGCTGAGTCTGTGCCGCGGCTTGCTCAGCCAGCGGACCGGCCGCCATCGCGAGCATCATCGACACCCCAAGTACGACCACGGCGAATCTGAGATTTCGTTTCCTCATGATTTTCCTCATCTTCCTCCACCACCCTTCGGCGAAAATTGCTACTCGGTCTTGACTACCGCCTCGGCCGGCAGCAGCCCCATCAAATGACGAAACGCGCGCTCGAGGTAGTCGGCGTTCTTCGACTCGAGCGTCAGCTTGACGCGATAGTCGGGATCTCCGATGCGCGGATACGATCCCAGCATCAACTCAGGAAAATTGCGCATGCAGTCGTTCAAGTGCCCGGCGATCGTGCCTTCGCCGGCGGTCAGGTAAATCGCACGCATGAAAAATGGGTCGGTCGCAAAGCGGCTGCTGAGCGCGCGCAGCTTGGCCTCGAACAGTTGCGGAATTCCGGGCAGCACATACACATTTTCGATCTGCACGGTCGGAAAACGGATGTCGCCGGCTTCGTTGAGGATCGCGCCCTCCGGCACTTCGGCCATCTTGAGGCCCGCGTCGAGCGAGCGCTCGCGGAAATGTTCGCGGATGAGCCGCTCGAGCTCGGGATTCATCACCAGCCGGCGGTTGAACGCGCGCGCGACGCCTTCCATCGTGAGATCGTCGTGGGTCGGGCCGACGCCGCCCGAGGTGATCACGAAATCGAAATTGCGCGCGCAGTACGCGACCTCGCCGGCGATCAGCGCAAGCTCGTCGGGGACCGTTACGATACGCGCCAGCGCGACGCCAATCCTGCGCAGCTCGCGAGCCGCGAAGTACGCGTTGGAGTCCTGAACCTTGCCGGAAAGGATTTCGTTACCCACCACCACCAGCGCGCAACTGCGTTCTCGCATTCGACTGCACGGCTCCTTGCGCGATCCGCCTCCACCCCCATTATCGCAAGCGGCGGCTATCGGCGGCAATGGGGTAAAGCCGCGATCGCTAGGCCGGACCGGAGCGCTCGAGGTCGGGCGCCGACGCCTCGATAAACTCCTTCAGCCGGCGCTTGAGCCGGGTTTCGATCTGCCGCACCCGCTCGCGGCTGATTCCGAAACGCGCGCCGATCTCCTGCAGCGTCTCGGGATCCTCCGCCAGCAGCCGCGCCCTGAAAATCTCCAGCTCCTTGCCTGCCACCGTCGCCGCGAACTGCTCCACCTTGTCGTGGGCGAAGTCGCGCCATTCGCGCTCGGCGGTTTCGGTTTCCGGGTTGTGGCCTGCGTCAGGGATCACGTCGAGCAGGCGGGTATCGTTTTCGTTGCCGGCGCCGGCCGGTTGATCGAGCGACACCTCGCTCTGCCCCATCCGCTCCTGCATCTCGCGCACGTCGCTCTCGCGCACGCCCATCCGATGCGCCAGCAGGAGCGGCTGCGGCTTGAATCCTTCGCGCTCGAGCCGCTCGGTCTCCTTGCGCAAATTGAAGAACAGCTTGCGCTGCGCCTGGGTGGTGCCAATTTTCACCAGCCGCCAGTTGTTGATGAGGTAGCGGTAGATATACGCGCGCACCCACCACACCGCGTACGAGGGAAAGCGGATTCCATGTTCGGGGTCGAAATTCTTGACCGCTTCCATCAGGCCGACGTTGCCCTCCTGGATGAGGTCGAGGACGTTTTTCGCCGCGCGCGTGAAAGCGAACGCGAGCTTGACGACCAGGCGCAGATTGGCGGTGACCAGCCGGTAAGCGTCCTGGGGGTCCTTGTCCCTGACGTAGCGCCGCGCGATCACGGCCTCCTCCTCGCGCGACAGCAGCGGGAAGCGGCGAATCTCGGCGAGGTAGCGGCCCAGCGGATCGGTGGCAACCAGCGCGCCGCGTTTGTCTGCGGCGCCGGCTTCAACCTCGGCGGCAAGCGGCGCGGATTCCGCCGAAGCTTCGTCGTCGGAGCTTGCCAGGGGGTGAAACTCGGCGACTTCGATTGGCGTGTCGTCGATAGCATCGGCGCCGGCGCCAGCCGCGGAATCGAGATCCAGTTCGGACCCTTCCGCGGCGATCGGCTCGGGATTCGAGCGCTCGCGACGAGCTTCGCCGCCGGGCTTGCCGGCACGCTTAGCTTTCGCTGCGCGCTTGCGATGGATCGGTTTGCCGGGTTTACGCGCCACAGGCTGGCTCCAGCTTCAACACATGCTGGCACGAAATCCGGACACTGATGCTCGGGCCGTCGGCGGCCCGGGAGCTGCGTCGGTTCCGGTCGGATCGACGTGCCCGGTCAGGCGTCGGGTTGCTCGATGGTAACCTTGCCGGCGGCGATTTCGCGCAGCGCCGTCACCACTTCTTTGTTGTCCGATTCCACCAGCGGCCGCGCGCCCTTGAGCAACTGTTTGGCGCGCCGCGCCGCGCCGAGCACGAGCTCGAAGCGGTTGGGAATGTTCTCCAGGCAATCTTCAACGGTAATTCGTGCCATTAGGCGTCAATTCTCCGGCGCGCGGTCGCGCTTGTCAACGCGCCCACGCGCTCCATGCGGTAGGCCGCGGAACTCCGTTGTAGTGAAACCCGCCGTGGGTTTCAGACTTCCCCCGGGCAGGGGTAACCCCTGCAGCTTAACATTAAGCGAGCCAGTTGTTCTTTTCATCGGCAAGCCGGGGGCGATAGAGTAGCCGCGAACTATCCATCGATCGCGCAATCCCGGAAACGAGGTAACAGAAAATGAAACTTGGCCTGATGTTCGTGAATTCTGGACCGTTCAGCAATCCCGCCCTGCTCGCACATCTCGCGGTCACGGCCGAGCGATGCGGCGTCGAGTCGATGTGGACGGTCGAGCACGTCGTCATCCCGCAGGATTACAAGTCGCCGTATCCGTACTCGCCGAGCGGCAAGATTCCCGGCGGCGAAGACGTTGCGATTCCCGACCCGATCCTGCCGCTCGCGTTTGCCGCCGCGCTGACGAAAAAAATCAAGCTCGCCACCGGCGTGCTGATCCTTCCGCAGCGCCATCCGCTGTACGTCGCCAAGGAAATGGCCACGCTCGACGTGCTGTCGGGCGGGCGCGCAATCCTGGGAATCGGCAGCGGTTGGCTCGAGGAGGAGTTCAGCGCGCTCGGCCTCGACTTCCACGCGCGCGGCGCACGCACCGACGAAGCGATCAAGTCTCTGCGCGCGTTGTGGGGCGATGACGCCGCGTCATTTCACGGCAAACACTTCAACTTCGGGCCGGTCAAATGCTTTCCGAAGCCGGTGCAGAAGGGCGGCGTGCCGATTCACGTCGGCGGCCATTCGCCCGCCGCGGCAAAGCGCGCGGGACGCTACGGCGACGGATTTTTTCCGGCGCTGACGGACATCCCCAAGCTCAAGGAATTGTTGGCCCTGATGAAATCCGAGGCCGAGAAGGCCGGGCGCGACCCGGGCAAAATCGAGTTGTCATGCATGGGGCGCGCGCGGGTCGATGAGTTGAAGGCGCTCGAGGCAATCGGAGTGTCGCGAGTAGTGATCGCGCCGCCGGCGTTCGACGCGGAAGGCCTGACGCGCGGGCTCGAGAAGCTGCGCGACGAGGTCATCGCGAAGATTTAGAACTTAAGGAACTTGATTGTAGTGAAACCCGCCGTGGGTTTCACGCTTCCCTGGGCAGGGATGATCCCTGCACCCAGTGTTAAGCGCGAAATGTTGAGGACAACCTTTCGCTCTCAGGTTCGGGGGCATTCTGAGCGCAGCGAGCCGATCTTTGTCATCCTGACCGAAGCGAGCATCGCGAGATTGATCTGTCATCCTGACGACCCGAGCAACGCGAGGGGAGGAAGGATCTCGGACAGCTTCGCGGCAGCGAAGCCGGTTCTGGTTTTGAGTCGCTGCATCCAATTAGAATAGTGAGTTCCCGCGACGCCATGAAAAAGAGGACCGCTGCGCGATTCCAGAACCGGTACCGGCGGCGCTTGCGCGCCGCTGTCCGAGGTCCTTCCTCGGCTCGCGTTGCTCGCGTCGTCAGGATGACAAATTTGGGATGGTCGCCGCGTTCAGGATGACAAATTTGCGATGGTCGCCGCGTTCAGGATGACAGACGGGGCGCTACTCTTCATCGTTGTCGCTGGGCGCTGCGCCCGGGACCGGCGCGAGCAGCTTTACATAGATGAGTTCCGGATCGCCTTCGTCGAGATTCTCGACGTATCCGCTCCTGACGAAGCCCAATCGATCGCACAGCCGCTGCATCGGAAGGTTCGACTGGTTGGTCGAAGTGAAGAGCTTGCCCTTCTGACAATCGAGCTCGGCCGCGCGCATCAGCGCGGTCGCGAGTCCGCGGCGGCGGAACTCGGGATGGACGAGCAGCAGGCGCACAAAGAACTGGTCGAAAAAGCTTTGGTCGAAGATGACGAAGCCGCGGATGGCGTCGTCAACGTGCGCCACCGCGATGCGTCCGTGGGCGCAGGCCTCGCCGATAAGTCTGCGCCGCGCCGGCTGGCGACGGACAGTTTCGTCCAGCGCACAAATGTGCTCAAAATCCTGACTGGAAGCCCGCTCGATTATCGTCATAAAGGTCGCCAGAGGTGCGAAATCCGTGGAGGATGAAAGTTCAGTAGATCCGTTGCTGGTCAGCCGCGAGGCGCCGATTGGATGGCTGGTGCTTAACCGGCCGCACGTCCGCAACGCGCTTAATCTTAGGACCTGGCAGCGGATTGCGGAAGGTGTGGCGGAACTGGCGGGCGACGACGCGATTCGCGTCATCGTCATGCGCGGCGGCACGCCGCAGGCGTTTATCGCGGGCGCCGATATCTCGGAGTTCCCGGCCATGCGCGCCGATGCGGCGCAGGCGCGTGCGTATCGCGACGCGCCCAACCGCGCAATCGCGGCGATGGTCGAATGCCGCAAGCCGATCGTCGCGATGATCTCCGGAGTATGCATCGGCGGCGGCGTACAGGTCGCGCTCGCATGCGACATCCGGATAGCAGCGCGCGGCACCCGCCTCGGGGTTCCGGCCGCGCGGCTCGGACTGGCGTACCCGCTGGAAGGCGTCAACATGCTCGCGCATACGGTGGGCCCTGCCAACGCACGCGACATCCTGCTGTCGGCGCGGCTGTTCGACGCGGAAGAAGCGCTGCAGATGGGGCTCGTCAACCGCGTGGTGGATCCCGAAAAGCTCGAGGAAAACGTGCGCGATTACGTACTCAAGATGGCGAGCAACGCGCCGCTGACGATGGCCGCCGCCAAGCTGGCGATTCGCGAGAGCCTGAAAGATCGCGAGGAGCGCGACGCCAAGGCGGTTTCCACGATGGTCGCACGATGCTTCGACAGCGAGGACTATCGCGAGGGCGTGCGCGCGTTTCTGGAGAAGCGCCGGCCGAACTTCAAGGGCCGTTAAGTACGGCAGAGCACTAGATTCCCTGAAGAATGTCCTATGCGATCCAGATACAGTCAAGGTGCGCTGCTCGATTGGCCCGCCGGGCGGGAAGACCGGCTCGCGGATTTGATCGGCATCGTATTCGGACAACTCGAGGCGCTGGCGCTCGAGCGCGTGCTGTTTGCGCCGGGAGAGATCGATCCGCCGGAGTTCGTGCGTGGTTTGGAAGCGGCCAAGCGGGTCAGCGCCGCGATAGTACGGGAGATGGATTCATCGCAACCAATCGAGAAGCGGGAGGTAAGCTGACAATGGGCGAGGCAATCGCGAGTGACGCCGCGCAGGCGCAAGATATCTACTTCAATCCGTGGGACGAGAACTTCCGCGCCAATCCGTATCCGCACTATCGCCCCCTGCTCGCCGGACCGCCGCAAATTATCGACATGGGTTTCAAATTCGTGCTGGCAGCGCGCTACGCCGACGTGCGCGCGATCCTCATGGACCATGCGACGTTTACGAGCGTGCAGCCGGCCGGGATGGGATTCGATGAGCAAACCAAACTGTTTGGCGATGCGCCGACGATGCTCGGCTCCGATCCCCCCACGCATACGCGGCTGCGGCAGCTGGTCTCGCGCGACTTCACGCCGCGACGAATCCGCGAGCTGGAACCGCGCATCAGCGAGATAGCAAAAGATCTCATCGACGCTGCGGAGCGCAGGGGCGAGCTCGAGGTGATGGCCGATCTCGCCAATCCGCTGCCGGTGATGGTGATCAGCGATTTGCTCGGCGTGCCGCACGGGGAATACCGCCAATTCAAGAATTGGTCGGACAAGGTCGTCGAGGCGGACAACACTCTGCCCGGATTGCCGATGCCCGACGAAATCAAGACTGCCTTCACCGAACTGCGCGCATACTTCATCGAGGAGATCGCGCGACGCCGCAAGAATCCCGGGACCGACCTGGTGAGCGCTCTCGTCGCCGCGCACGATGAGGCGGAAGCGCTGAGCGCCGACGAGTTGCTGCAATTCGTGGTGCTGCTGCTGCTGGCGGGCAACGAGACTACGACCAACCTGATCGGCAACGGGATGCTTGCGTTGGGACGCAATCCCGGCTCGATGGCGGCGCTGCGAGCGAAGCCCGCGCTGATGCGCGGCGCGATCGAGGAGATGCTGCGTTACGACGGGCCGGTGCAGTCCACGTTTCGCACAGCGGCCAAAGACACGGTGGTGGGCGGGACGCCGATTGCGGCGGGGATGGGCGTGTTCGTGATCGTCGCGGCGGCGAATCGGGATCCGGCGCAATTCAGGGATCCTGAGAAGTTCGACATCACGCGCGAATCAAACGAGCATCTGGCGTTCGGCGAAGGAATCCATTTCTGCATCGGCGCGCCGCTGGCGCGGATGGAAGGATCGATCGCGATTGGCAGCGTGCTCGAGCGATTCCCGCGGCTTCGACTGAAGGACCCCGACGCCGCGCTGACCTACAAGGGCTCGTACTTTCTGCGCGGGCTTAGCCGCCTCGAAATGGCGATTAAGTGAGATCGCGGGACTGCATGCAGTCGACTCAATGCATGTACGGCGGATAAAAACGCTCGTGGTGGCATAGGTCCGCATGGTGGCATTGCGATTGCATCGTGGTGTGCAGCGCGGATGCGCGCGGTGCGTGCGATGCGGCGCGAGCAAATGAAATCTACGGAAAAAGGAAGACTAACGATGAACCAAGCCGCAGAGAACATCTATTTCAACCCCTGGGATCCTGCGTTTCGCGCCAATCCGTATCCTCATTACAAACCGCTGCTCGCCGGACCGCCGCGCGTTCTCGATTTGTTCGGGCCGACCGGGATGATCACTCGCTACGCCGACGTGACCGCGGTGCTGCGCGACCATGCGCATTTCTCGAGCGTGCGGCCGCGCGATCCTTCCGAGCCGCCGAACGAGGGACCGTTTGCGGGCGCGCGCACGATCCTGTTTTCGGATCCGCCGCTGCATACCCGGCTGCGGCGCCTGGTGTCGCGTGATTTCACGCCGCGGCGAATCCGCGACCTCGAGCCGCGAATCCGCGAGATCGCGAAAAATCTTATCGACGCCGCGGAGCTCAAGGGCGAGCTCGAAGTGATGAGCGGGATTGCCAACGCGCTGCCGGTAATGGTCATCGCGGAAATGCTCGGCGTGCCGCCGGAGCATTACCAACAGTTCAAGCACTGGTCCGATGTAGTGGTATCGGGCGACAATACTCTGCCCGAGACTCCGCTGCCTGAGGAATTTCACGCCGCGACCAAGGCGCTGCGCAATTATTTCGCCGCGGAGATCGAGCGGCGCCGGACCAATCCGGGCGCGGACCTGGTGAGCGCGCTGGTCGCCGCGCACGACGACGCCGAGGCGATGAACGCGGAAGAATTGCTGGCGTTCGTGCTGCTGCTGCTGCTGGCGGGCAACGAGACGACGACCAATCTGATCGGCAACGGGATGCTGGCGCTCGGCAGAAATCCCGCGCAGATGAATCTGCTCCGGCAAAGTCCCGAGCTGATGCCGCGGGCGATCGACGAAATCCTGCGCTACGACGGACCGGTGCAATCCACGATTCGCTTCACGACCGAAGAGGTGAATCTTGGCGGTACGACTCTGCCGGCCAGCCTGGGCTGCTTCATAATTCTGGCCGCGGCAAATCGCGATCCGGCGCAGTTCGAAGATCCCGATCGCTTCGACATCACGCGCGAGCCTCGCGACCATGTCGCGTTCGGCGAGGGAATCCACTTCTGCATCGGCGCGCCGCTGGCGCGGCTGGAGGGAGCGATCGCGTTCGAGGCGATGCTCGAGCGCTTCCCGCGTCTTCGGCTGCAGGATCCCACCGCGCCGCTGACATACAAGGGGTCTTACTTCCTGCGCGGGTTGGCGTCTTTGGCAATGGCCACCGACTAAAACAAAAGCGCCTCATCAAGCAGGGAGATCGATGGCTGAAGAAGTACATTTCAACATTTGGGATCCTGAATTTCGCGCGAATCCGTATCCGTACTACGGGCCGCTGCTGGCCGGGCCACCGCCGATCGTCACCGTTGGACCGATGACGTTCGCGCTGGTGGCGCGCTATGCCGATGTCACGGCGGGATTGCGCGACCATGAGCACCTGTCAAGCGTTCAGCCACCGCCGCCGCCCGAGCAGGTTTACGAAGGCCGCTTCAAGGGCTCGCGCAACATGCTGGGTTCCGATCCGCCGCAACACTCGCGGCTGCGCCGGCTGGTGTCGCGCGACTTCACGCCGCGGCGAATCCGCGAGCTCGAGCCGCGAATCCGGGAGATTGCGAAAGAACTGCTCGACAAGGTCGAAGCGAAGGGCGAATTCGACGTTATGGCGGACCTCGCCAACGTGCTGCCGGTTACGGTGATCGCGGAGATGCTCGGCGTGCCGCCGGAGTTGAATCCCAGGTTCAAGCATTGGTCGGACACGATCATCGGCGGCGACAATAATGTTCCCGGCAGTCCGCCGTCGCCCAAAATAGTGCGGGTCATCGACGAATTGGGCGACTACTTCACGGCCGAAATCGAAAAGCGCCGCGCCAATCCGGGACCCGACCTGGTTAGCGCGCTGGTCGCGGCACACGACGAAGGCGAGGTGATGTCGGAGGCCGACCTGCTGAGCTTCGTGACGCTGCTGCTGGTCGCGGGCAACGAGACGACGACCAATCTGATCGGCAACGGGATGCTGGCGCTCGGGAGCAATCCCGATCAATTCGACGCGCTCAAGCGCAATCCGGCGATGCTGCCGCGGGCGATCGAAGAGATGCTGCGTTACGACGGCCCGGTGCAATCGACGGTGCGATTCACGACTGAGGCGGTGCAGCTCGGGGGAACCGAGATTCCGGCGAAAGCAATTGCGCTGATGATCGTAGCGGCGGCAAATCGCGACCCCGCACAATTCAAGGATCCGGAAAAGTTCGATGTCGCGCGCGATCCGAATGAACACGTCGCGTTCGGCGAGGGAATTCACTTCTGCATCGGCGCGCCGCTGGCGCGGCTGGAGGCAAGGATCGCGTTCGAGGCGATGCTGGCGCGGTTCCCGCGGCTGCGGATGAAAGATCCCGCGATGAAACCGGTTTACAAGGGATCGTACTTTTTGCGCGGTCTCGAATCATTGCCGCTGGCGATCGATTAAATCCCGGTGACCGATCCCGCTGTCAGGCTGAATTTGAAGCCCGAAGCCGAGGATGCGGCTGAGGCAGCCGGCCGCAGGAGTATCCACTTTGGGCTGCTGGGCAGGACGCCGCCGTTCAGCAAGCGGCAGCGCCGGGTATTTTTGATCGCGTCCACGGCGGGATTTTTCGACCAATACGATCGCGCGCTGCTGAGTCTCGCCCTGAAGCAGATCCAGGCGGGGCTCAAGATCGCGGAGTCGCAGCTTGGCGCGATGCTCTCGGTGATCCGGCTCGGCTACCTGCTGGCGTTGCTGATGACGCCTTTCGCAGACGTCTTTGGACGCCGGCGCCTGCTGCTTTACACGGTGATGGGCTACACCGTGTTCACAGGACTGAGCGCGATTGCGCCGGGCGAGAGGACGTTCGTTCTGTTCCAGATTATCGCGCGCGCATTCGCGGGCGCCGAAGCCGCGGTCGCGATGGTGATAGTGGCTGAGGAAGTCAGCGCCGCCCATCGCGGCTGGGCGATTGGGCTGCTCAGCGCGGTGTCGTCGGTGGGCTATGGCCTGGCCGCGATCGCGTTCGCATTTGTCAACGTAATTCCTTACGGATGGCGCGGGCTGTACGCGATCGCGCTGGTTCCGCTGGTGCTGATCATTCCGCTGCGCCGCGTGCTGCCGGAAAGCACGCGCTTCGAGAAGGAGAAACTCCAGGGGCTGCGGCCGGTGAAGATCTGGGAGCCGCTCGGACAATTATACAGCGCTTATCCGCGACGGCTCACGATGATGCTGTCGATCGCGTTCCTGGGCTCGATGGGCGGCAACGCGGCGGGCCTTCTGTTTCCGAAGTTTCTGCAGGAGACCCATCATTGGTCGCCGGGCAACGTCTCGTCTTTGTTTATATTCGGCGGAGCGTTCGGAATAATGGGCTCGATTGTCGCCGGCCGGCTGAGCGACCGGTATGGACGGCGCGTGATGGGCGCGGCGTTCCTGTTCCTGTCGCCGATCCTGACTATCTGGATGTACACGGCGCCGGGTTGGTCAATTGTTCCGGCCTGGATATTGGAAGTGTTCTTCGACACCGCGGCGGGCATGATCCTGAATGCATACAGCGCGGAGTTGTTCCCGACCTCGTATCGTTCGACGGCCAGCAGCGCGCTTGCGGTCGCAGGCACGACGGGCGGCGCACTTGGGCTGTTCTTCGAGGGGGTGCTGTACAATCTCACCGGCTCGAACGCGCGGGCGATCTGCTACCTGACGGTTTTCTGGATGATCGCGCCGGCGATCATGTGGTTCTTTCCGGAGACTTCGGGTCGAGAGCTCGAGGAGATCTCGCCGGAAGCGAATGCGAGCTGATTTCCCGCGACTCATCGACGCGCTAGATTCCCGGCGAGGCATGGGAAGAGAGTTGCATCGCCGCTGGCGCATCCGCGCCGGTCCGTTTGCGCTCGTGGCAGTCCTGCTCGCGTTGCTCGGATGCGCGCGCGGTCCTTGCGTCACGATCGTCGGTTCTGACGGCAGGCCGCGCGCCACGGTCGCGGTCGAAGTGGCAAACACGGGCGCGCAGCGCGAGCTCGGGCTGATGTATCGCAACCATCTCGACGAGAATGCGGGGATGATTTTTGTCTTCCCGGATGCGGCGCCGAAAAATTTCTGGATGCATAACACGCCGATTTCGCTCGACATGATTTTCGCGGACTCGGCGGGCCGGGTGACGGGAATCGTTGCGAACGCGGAGCCGTTCTCCGACAAGCTGCTCGGCGTCGCAGGCGCATCGCAGTACGTGCTCGAAGTGAACGGCGGTTTCTGCGCGAAGAACGGAATCAAGGCCGGCGACCGATTGGATTTTTCGGGATTCTCAACTCACGCGTCGGAATAATCGGGCGCTTTAACCGGGCGCGAACATGCGGTATCTATCTTGCCGGTGGCGCGTGACGGGCGCCCTTTTTGTTTGCCGTCCATCCGGCTTGATCGCGGTCGTGAAAAATGGGCCTTAAAGAAAATCTCGAACAACTCCGGCGGCTGACGCGCGAGGCGGAGGCGGCCGGCGGGCAGGATCGGCTCAAGAAGCAACGTGCGCAGGGCCGCATGACCGCGCGCGAGCGGGTCGAGTTTCTGCTCGACCGCGGATCGTTCGTCGAGATCGACAAGTTCAAGACCCATCGAATCACCGACTTCGACATGGCCGAGAAAAAAATCCCCGGCGACGGGGTCGTGACGGGCTACGGCACGATCGACGGCCGGCAGGTGTGCATCTTTAGCCACGATTTCACAGTCTTCGGCGGCAGCCTGTCGGGCGCGTTCGCGGAGAAGGTGTGCAAGGTGATGGACCTGGCGGTAAAGACCGGCTGCCCGGTGATCGGGCTCAACGACGGCAGTGGCGCGCGAATCCAGGAAGGGGTGGTGTCGCTGGCGGGCTACGCGGATATTTTTCTGCGCAACGTCATGTCGTCGGGAGTGATCCCGCAAATCTCCGCAATCATGGGACCGTGCGCCGGCGGCGCGGTTTATTCGCCGGCGATAACGGACTTCATCGTGATGGTTCGCGATACGTCGTACATGTTCCTCACCGGTCCCGACGTGATCCGAGCGACCACCCATGAAGAGGTCACCATGCAGGAGCTCGGCGGCGCCGATACGCACAGCCAGAAGTCGGGCGTGTGCCATCTCGAGGCCGACGACGACGCCGGCGCGCTCGCGATGATTCGTGAACTGATC
>Ga0074044_10001168_pt1 | contig 24122 bp, 20 predicted proteins | sample BogForMeECP23OM1_FD_94443 | JGI IMG/M metagenome (GOLD analysis project Ga0074044, IMG submission 94443) | Bog forest soil microbial communities from Calvert Island, British Columbia, Canada - Bog Forest MetaG ECP23OM1 | ecosystem: Environmental > Terrestrial > Soil > Wetlands ... | reverse complement strand
CGGGGTGAAGGGTAACTGCGGCATTTTCAGCGACGCCCCGAACGCGCGCGGCTGCTTGATCTTCGCTCCGATATAGTCGTAGAGCGTGTGCGGCACGCCCGGAGCGAACGCCAGCTGATTTACCGGCTTCGAGCCAATCTTCGTGAGTTCGGGAGCGAAGTTCTCCGGTCGCTTGAGGCCGTTGATCTCATGGCACGAAGCGCAGCCGTAGTCGTTGACCAGGCGCTTGCCATGCGCGATTTGATCGGGAGTGGGCGCGTCCAGGTGCACATTCGCCAGCAAATCGTTGTCGGCTTTGGCCAGCAGGAATCCGGTCAGTTCGCCGACTTCCTGATCGTTGAAGCGGTAGTGCGGCATGCCGGTTCCGGGATCGTAATCATGGGGATTGCGAACCCATGCCTGCAACCACTCGGGCTTTACTTTCGAGCCGACTTTGGTGAGTTCTGGCCCAACATTGCCGCCGACCAGATTGCCGGCCGCGTTCTGCACGGCGTGGCAGGAGGCGCAGAACGATTCGCCGTAGAGGCTGGACGCTTTCGTCTGCAGTTCGGCGTCGTCTTTCACCTTCTTCGCCGTGTCGAGCGATGCCTGTACGACTTTGAGCGAGCCCGGCGTACTCGACGAAACGAGAAACGCGGAGATGTCGCGCGCGTCATCGTCCGTCAACTTGAAGTTGGGCATCGTCGCCGTGGTCGCATAGGCCTGCGGGTCCTTCAGCCAGGCGAAGATCCATTCGCGTGTCGTTTTGTCGGCAATGTGGGCAAGGGACGGAGGATCGTCAGTGCCGGTTATCACGGTGCCATCCGGCCGTTTGATCGTGTGGCAATGAACGCAGCCGTAGGTGCGCAGCATCTTGCGGCCGAGATTCAGTTGCGGCGTACCCTTCAGGTCTTGTTGGTGACACTGGCCGCAAGATGACTCGAGATACTTTGCCGGCAGTAGCGGCTCTTCCCAGGCCAGCGTGCTCTTATGCGCGTCTTCCACAGAAGTCGCGATGCCCTGGCCGCGGTGGCAGACCACACAACCGAATTCTTCTGCCTTGTGAGGAATCGGAGGATGCGGCCGGTACGGTTGAATCGAAACATCCGCCAGAGTTGTTTCCTTAAGCGCGCTGTGGCAAGTCGTGCAGCGATCGACTACGCCCATCTCTGGTAGCCAGATCTGCTGAATGCCGGGCTCAAAGTGGCGCTGCAGTGTGACCGCGTCGCTGCGCTTCGAGATCAGGCGCTCGTAGCCACGCTGGTAGCGGTGCCAGTCGGCGAAGAAGTTCTTGGCCGGCGCGACGGCCAGCAGAATCAACAGAACGAGGCTGATCCAGCCAAACAGAATCACCGTGTCGCCGAAGAGCTTTTGGCGGAGCTTTTCAATAGGATCGGGAAGGCTCACTGAGCTCCTCCAGGGCCGGCCCACGGCCATACCCAAGCCCAGCCGGGGCCGCGGAAAAGGGTGCCAACAGCGGTCAGAACCACAAGTTCAAACAAGAACCAGCTCATAATCCAGAAGGAAAGCGGTTTTGCGGCGAGCGAGCGCCGGAAAGGGGACACCGAGTCTGGCGGTGTTGCCGCCGCAAGCGCCATCAACCCCACTGTCATCAAAGTCGGAATCACCGCCACCATCACGTCGAAGACGAGCAGGAAGATACAGAAGACGGACGAGGCTACCCAGAAAATTCGCAGGCGCTTCTGGCGGTCTTTAGTGAACAGACCCGCCGCATCGACGTTGACGTTGAAATAGGGAATCACAATCAGCGCGATTACAACCAGCGTCGGCACGAGCACACCCGCCACCACCGGTGGGAAGTAATGCAGCAGTTCCTGCAGTCCGAGAAAGTACCAGGGCGCTTTGGCGGGGTTGGGCGTATGCGTAGGATCGGCCAGGCCTTCGAGCGGAGCATTGAAGAACAGCGAAATCAGAACCAACGTGCAGGCGAGGACCTCGACGGCGATCGCAGCCCGAAACAGAACCTCGGGAAACGACTGCACTTTCGCCTCGTCGTAAGCCTTCACCTGGGCTGAGGTGCGGCGCGTGACAAAGGCGACGCGCACCGGCGTTTTGCGCGCATCGGAATTTACGCTGGCGGCAAAGGTCTTTGGGTCGTCGCTCATAGCGGTGGCCTCGCGGACGCTGTCGTCATTACTACGTCGGGCTCGCTGTGCCTTGAATACAACCCGCCGTCCTTGCGAATGCGCCAGAAATGGATGGCAACGAGCAGTAGCGCCGCCAGTGGCAAAATCATGCAGTGCAGAACGTAGAAGCGGAGCAGAGCGTTAGCGTTGACGAAATGCCCGCCCAGCATCAGGAACCGAACCTTGTCGCCCATGACCGGGACGGCGGAAGCGATGTTCGATCCAACCGTGATTGCCCAGAACGCGAGCTGATCCCACGGAAGAAGATAGCCGGTGTAGCTGAGCAACAAGGTCATCAGCAGCAGGAAGACACCGATTACCCAGTTGAATTCGCGCGGCGGGCGATAGGCTCCGCGGTAGAAGACGCGGAACATATGCGCGAACACCAGGAACACCATGGCGTGCGCCGACCAGCGGTGCAGGTTGCGCAGAAACTGGCCGGAGGAGACGACGAACTGCAGATCTTTGGTATCGGCATAGGCCTGCGGAGCAGACGGATGGTAATAGAGCATCAGCAGGATGCCGGTGATGACGAGGATTCCGAACGTGCCTAGCGAGAGCGTACCCAGGTACCACGTTGCGTTGAACTCGAGCAGACGCGTGCGCACCTTGGTGGGCAGCAGGTGAAGAAACACATTCTGCTGAATCGCCATCGAGTTGTGCAGAGTGCTATGGCCCGTGCCGCCTCGAAACACCGAACGCCAGGCCCTGGTTTCGCGCAACTCGCCGAGATATTTGTTGAACGTTGTGCTCATTCCTAAACCCTCACGAAAGTCTGCGCGCGAATTTCCTCGGAGCGATCGACAATCAGTTCCCCTTCGTCACTGAGCGTCATCTTGAGCCAGGGAAGCGGCTTGGGCGCCGGACCTTCGATTTTCTCGCCGGGCTTCTTACCGGGGGGCTGAAAGACGGCAAATTTACTGCCATGGCACGGGCAGGCAATGATGCCAAGGTCCGGCTTCCACGCAGTCAGGCAGCCGAGGTGCGTGCACACGGCGTTGAGCGCTAAGAAACCTTCCTGGGCGTGTATCACGAAGATGCGCGCATCCACGTCGAGCGTGACCGAGTCAAGCTGGTAGCTCGCCGGTTTGCCCATGTTGACCACCGGCGAGGGCTCATAGAGAACATTCGGCGAGAGGAATTGATACGCGAACGCGGCCGTTCCCGCAGCAGCGATCCCCATCGAGCCGAGACCCATGCGCACGAAGAACTCGCGCCGGTCGATGGCAGGGTTCACCGCAGTTTGCACTCTGTCGTTTTTTTCGTCTGCCATAGTTATTTTGGAGCGCCCGTCGCAGCTGCTTTGGCACGCACGCGGCCGTCAATCGCCTCCACAGAAATCAAACCGGTCGGTTCGGCCGGCAGCAGGTTGTAGGACTCCATGGTGATGGTGTTCACTGGGCAACGCGCCGCGCACAGGCCGCAACGGATGCAGCGTGTCTCATCCTTAATCATCACCGAGCCGACGCCCGCGCTCAGTTCTTCGGGCGAAATGTCGGGTAGTTCCGCTGCATACAGGTCGCGGTTTACCGAGAGATGGCCGATGGTGTCGGAGTCGAACTCCACGCGGTCCAATGTCACCAGTTCCAGGCAGTTCTCCGGGCAAACATCCACGCAGCCGCCGCACAGAATGCACAACGACCCATCGTCGGCATAGCCCTCGAAAATCGTGTTGACCCAGCAGTGCAGGCAGCGCTGCGCCTCGGCGACCGCGGTTTCTTCGTCGTAGCATTCCTCGACCTCGGTCATGCCGGTGCGGCGATCCAGCGGCAGCATCGGGATTGGCTGCCGCACCAGGTCCATGAACTCCAGCGGCATGCTGTGGCGTTTGAGGTCGGTGACTTCGATGATGGGCTCGGGATGCTTGGTGCCGCGCAGGTATTCGTCAATCCCGATGGCGGCGCGTTTGCCGTCGCCGACGCTGTCGATGATGAGGCGAGGCCCAAACACGCAATCGCCGCCGGCGAAAATTCCCGCCGCGGAGGTCATCAGCGAATACGGATTCACATTGATCAGACCGCGCGCGGAAACTTGCACGCCATCGTCGGGACGCAGGAAATCAAGATCCGCCGCCTGGCCGATCGCCATGATGACCGTGTCGCACTCGATCTGGGTTTCGCTGTTTTCGACGAAGGTAGGGTTGAAGCGCCGGTTCTCATCGAACACGGATTTCGTCTTCAGGACTTCAAGCGCCGTGACTTTGCCATCCTGACCGATGAACCGCTTCGGGCCAAACCCGGAATGCAGAATCACGCCTTCGGTCTCGGCCTCCTCGATTTCTTCGAGTGCCGCCGGCATCTCCTCGCGTTTCTCCAGGCAGACGACGTTCACTTTCTGCGCGCCCATGCGCAACGCAGAAAGCGAGATGTCCACCATTTCCTTGGTGGCCACGGCGGCTACGTTCTCTTCGGACGGCTCGTGTTCTTCGATCCCCTGGGCGTGCTGGCGCAGGACCTCGCGCGCTGCTGAGCGAGCCACGTCCATGGCGACATTTCCGCCGCCGATGACCAGCACGTTGCGGCCAATGGTGAACTTGTATCCCAGGTTGACGTTGAGCAGGAAATCCACGCCGCGGTATACGCCGTCTAGATCCACGCCGGGGATGGTGAGGTCGCGGCTGCGGTGAGCGCCGATCGCCAGCAAAACCACGTCGAATCCCTGGCGCCGCAGCTCGGCAATCTGAAAGTCCCGCCCCGCTTTGTGATTGAGCTTCAGGGTAATGTCGCCGGTCGCGAGAATTTCGCGCACCTGCGCTTCGACCACGTCGCGTGGCAAACGGTATTCCGGAATACCGAGGTAAAGCATTCCGCCCGCCACCGGAGCGGCTTCAAAAATAGTGACCGAATACCCCATGAGCGCGAGGTCGTGCGCAGCGGAAAGGCCGACAGGGCCGCCGCCAACCACCGCAACTTTGAAAGGCAGCTTTCCCTTGATTGCGCCTGCGTTTACGTCAATGGGGTGCTTCGATTCAGGTCCATAACGCTCGGTGAGAAAGCGCTTCAGCGCGCGTATGGAGATGGGCTTGTCGATCTGCGCCCGCCGACACGCGGTTTCGCAGGGGTGTGCACAGACGCGTCCGCAGATGCTGGCCAGCGGATTGGGCCCGCGCGCGTACTTGTAGGCTTCCTCAAATCGGCCTTCGGCGATGAGGCCGACGTACCGCCCGGCGTTGGTGTGCGCCGGGCAGGCCATCATGCAGGGGAAGTTGGTATGCAGCCAGTCCTCATCCACCCGCTTTTCTAGGAAGCGCTTCAGCATGGACTCTTCATCTACTCGCGTTTGGAAATCTGGGTTCTGAGGAGGGGAACGCGGAGCCGTTCCCCTCTTGCTTTCGCTACTTGCTGACTGTTATTTGCTGACCGTGAAATCAGCCTTGGTGTCGCCCGCAACCGTCACGGCTTTGGACGCGTTCTTCGCGCCTTCATGCCATGCGACGACGGTGTATGCGCCATCGGGAACATTTTCGATTTTGAACTCGCCGCTCTTGTCAGTTTTTGCGAAGTACGGCGTCGGCGCAACGACAATGTAGCCGGCCATTTCCGGATGCACGTTGCAAAGCAGCGAGGCCACGCCCGCCTGCTCAAATTTAAAAGGACGCTTCTCGCCTGTCGGCCATGTTCCCAGGTTCTTGCCGGGCAGCTTCTTTCCGCCCTGCATCAGCGAAGGCCAGAACACATTGTGCGCGACCTTGTCGCTATTCAGAAAATCGACCGTCGTTCCGACCTGCACGACCAGAATGTGCGGCTGGAACAGCAGCCCCTTTTGATCCATCACTGGATGCTCGGAAGGCGCCGGGAAAGTCTTACCGGCAATCGTGTCGACATACACGACGGATTCGCCGTTCATGCCCGAAACTTTTCCGCTGATGCTGCCCGCGTTTGCCGCTAAAGTCAGTACCATCACTGCTGCCAGAACCGCAAGAACCTTTCTCCTCATGACCTCTCCTTATTTAGATATTTCAGAACGTTTTTCACCCGCATTCTAATACACCCATTCCAGGCCGGCGATGGCTTGGTTCGTGCGCACAGTCTGCGTATTGCCGCTGGCGTCTGTGCCCGTCTGTTGGGGCCGGATCTGATACTCGAACGACGCTTTGATGTTGGCGTGGATCAGGAATTGGACGCCCGGCGTGACCCGATTCCGCGTCGCGCTCGCCGGCTGGAAGTAATTTCCTGAACTCGCTGCTGCCTGACCATTCAGAAAGTCCGCTTCCGACTGCACCCGGTCATAGCGCATGATCGCCATAAGCCATGGCAGCGCCAGATAGTCCGCTTCGAGGAAGCCGCCGTTGAAGCGCGCCGAAGGCGCTCCCATCAGCCCGGTCTGCGCCCCGTTGAACACCTGGCTTCGGTCGTGCCCGTACATGTACAGGCCGAACAAATTGAAGGTGCGATAGTTGAAGCTGAAATCGCCGCCTGTCCGATAGAACGGCTCGCGCGCGGTGAATACAGTAGTGCTGCCAGTGGGGGTGAAGCGCTGTACGGAACGTCCGTAGAAGTAAAAGGTCCCGACCTGAAGATAGGTGTGATCGCGCGGCCCGTTGGGTCCCGCCGCCTGCACGTCATTCCGGCTGGTCGAATCTTTCTCCAGGTTGAACCGGTACTGGAAGCGCCCGTAAAGGTCCTTAAAGTTCGAGTCGGAGAAGGTGCCAACGATCGGGCTGACGTTCGGCCCCGCGCCGGGAGGTCCATTCGGATTCGTGCTCTGATTGAGGATGGCCAGCGAGTAGTGGTATCCGCCGTAGTTGTGCCCGCCACTGAGTTCTACGCCCTCTCCCGGCGTGGAGAAAGCAAACGCGTTGTTCACGCCTCCAACACCCAGTGCGCTGGCCGCCCCGTAGTTGGCCTCGTCATAGATATCCCATCCGCTCAGGTTCCACGTGCGCGCCTGGCTGAACGGTATGTCAATCTCGAACTGGCCCACTTTAAGGCTTAGCGAATCGGTGGGCAATTTCAGCAAGCGTCCAATATTGACAAATTTCAAGTAGCCGTCGCCCAGGCCGCCGTTGGAGTTGGCGCCACCCACGCTGAAATCGTCGTCTACCCAGAATGCGATCCCGTCTCCAAAATTACCCGCCGTGAAGATGCTGAACAGCCCCGGCTGAAAGTCCGTGCGTGGAGTGAACGTTCCGCCCCCTCCATCTGCGGTCGGCGGGACCAGCGTGTTGCGGTTACGGCTGTAAACCTGAAAAAACGTATTAAAACGCAGCCCGATCTGCGGCATGCCCGGAATCGTGCCCGGCCAAATCACTTTCGGAAACATTTCTTTCTGCGCGGGCGCGCCCAGCATCACCGGCGGAATCTTGATGAAGTCCTCGTCGTTCTTCGGGAACTTGAAACCTGAGTCCTTGAATGCTTTGCCGAAATCATTGAGCTTCGGGAAGTCGATATGGCAGGTTGCGCACGATGTGCCATATTGCCGCGAGAATGCCGGGATGGCGTACGTACTCGGGACAGTGAGCAGAAAGACTATGATTAAAAAGCAGACCGCAGCATTCCGTTTACACATGCAGCATCTCCTCGACAAATTGAGATAACAAAGACCTTGTATACCCCAGCCGAATGTGCGTGATTGTCAAGGAGAAGTAAACTTGATGACAGTGCGTTGTATCACTTGAAATTGTGAGCAATGTCACAACGGCACGCCTGATAAGCGAACAAATAACGAAATTGCGTTAGGCGTTAGCCGCATCCCGATCAACCGCCGACGTGGCCCCTCGGTCGTTAATGGTGGTTTCGAGTCGGCCGCCGAGCGGTCTCACGCAACCTCGCGACTATCTCGTCGAAGAACAAGTTATCCCTTTATTGATAATGATTTAGGAGAGGCAACGGAGACATCTGGAAGTGCTCTGGCCGCTTCAGAAGCTGGCACCAGGTCAACCCCCCGTCGAAAGCGGTAGAGGAACGACGCAGGCCCGCCGATCCTAGAAGGGTACTTTGGAGTGTTCAGACCCTGGGAATCGTTATCTCTCGGGAACTATTGGACTTATCATGGCAAGTAACAACGTTCGTTGTCGCTTTTCATCAGCTCGCGTTCGCCCGTGGCGCGCACCGAGGCGGGGGGCTCAACACGAATGCAAATTCTCCTGGTTGATGATTCGGTCGTCTACCGGAAACTCATCGGCGATCATCTCCGAAGCTGGGACTTCGATTTCACCGTGGCCGAAACCGGCGAGCAGGCCTGGCGAGTGCTCGAGCAACCGGACGCGCCCAAGCTCGTGCTGCTGGACTGGGTGCTTCCCGATCTGGAGGGCATCGAACTTTGCCAACGCCTCCGCAAAGTGGGCACGACCGGCCACTACGTCTATGTCATTCTCCTTACCAGCAAACAAGGGCGGCAGGACATGCTCGACGCGATGAACGCCGGAGTCGACGACTACCTGGTGAAGCCCTTTGATGCGTCGGAGCTGAAGGCTCGCCTGCTGGTCGGCAAACGCATCCTCAATCTGCAGGACGAACTGGTTGCCGCGCGCGAATCGATGCGCCATGCTGCGACGCACGATTCTCTGACTGGCCTGCTTAATCGGGGAGAGATCTTCGGCATGCTCGAACGCGAACTCGAGCGCGGGCGCAGAGAACGCAAGCCACTCTCGGTAATTCTTGGCGATATCGATCACTTCAAACAAGTGAACGATACCTTCGGTCATCTATTCGGCGACGAAGCCTTGCAGGAGATGGCGCGCCGGCTGCACTCCAAGCTGCGCGTTTACGATGGAGTTGGAAGGTACGGCGGTGAGGAATTCCTGCTCGTGCTGCCTTCCTGCAATCTGGAGACCGCATTGTTGCGCGCCAACGAGTTGCGAGAGACCATCGCAGCAACTCCCATTATGCACGGAAGCACCGGGCGGTCCATCACGATGAGCATGGGAGTCGCCGTCTCAGAATGTGTGGGAGTGAACGAATTGGAAGCGCTGCTGAACCGCGCGGACACTGCGCTCTACGCGGCCAAGGCGAACGGCCGAAACCGCGTGGAAGCCTCTGAGCCAAGTCCCGGGAACACAAACGCCCGACCGGCGCACAAGACTTCGGCGCGCAAGGCTTCGGCGCACAACGCCTGATCCGTCTCGGCCTACCACTCTCCTGTGGTCAGATACTCGTGGATACTTTTGGCGGCTCGCCGTCCCGCACCCATTGCCAGAATGACCGTTGCGCCGCCCGTCACAATGTCGCCACCGGCAAAGACTCCGTGGCGTGACGTCTTCTGCGTCGTATCGTCGGCCTGGATGTAACCTCTCTTTGTCGTTGCAAGGCCGGGCGTCGTGGTTTGGATGATTGGATTGGCTGTGGTTCCAATCGCCATGATTGCCACGGCCAGGGGAATCTCGTATTCGGAACCAACAATCGGAACCGGGCGCCGTCTTCCCGACGAGTCCGGTTCGCCCAACTCCATCTTCTGACAGCGTGCGCCTTTCAGCCAGCCTTTGCCATCGTCGAGGAATTCGAGCGGAGCAGCAAGCACCTGGAATTCGACGCCTTCCTCTTTGGCGTGCTTGACCTCCTCGATGCGGGCCGGCATTTCAGCCTCGCTCCGGCGATAGAGAATGAATGCGTGACCGGCGCCCAGCCTCAGTGAAGAGCGGATGGCATCGAGTGCGGTATTGCCGCCGCCGATGACGGCGACGTTCTTGCCGCGGAAATCCACCATCGGCTCGTCGTACTTGGGAAACTCGTAGGCATGCATCAGGTTGATGCGGGTCAGGAATTCATTCGCCGAATAAACGCCGTTCAGATGTTCGCCCGGAATGCCCATGAACTGCGGCAGTCCCGCGCCCGTGCCGACGAACACCGCGTCATAGCCTTCTTCTTCCATCAGTTCATCAATGGTGACGGTGCGTCCCACGACCACGTCGGTTTCAAACTCCACGCCCATGGCGCGCATGATGTCGACCTGTTCGCGGATGATCTTCTTGGGCAGGCGGAACTCGGGGATGCCATACACAAGCACGCCGCCGATTTCGTGCAGCGCTTCGAAAACGTGCACCTGGTGGCCTTTTTGCACGAGGTCACCAGCAGCCGTCAGCCCGGAGGGGCCGCTGCCCACAATGGCGACTTTCTTCCCAGTAGGCGGAGCCTTCACGACCGTCGTAACGTCGAAGTGCTGCTGCTCGTAGTCGGCAACAAATCGCTCCAGGTAGCCGATGCCGAGCGACTCGCCCTTGTTGCAGAGCAGGCAAGCGCCTTCGCAGTGGTCTTCCTGCGGGCACACGCGGCCGGTGATGGCCGGCAGCACGTTATCTTCGCGAATCTTGGCGGCAGCGCCCATGAAGTCGCCGTCGACGATCAGCTGCACGAACTCTTTGACCTTCACGCCCACCGGACAATCCTTGGTGCAGCTTGGTTTGGCGCATTCGATGCAGCGCAGCGCTTCCTGCCGCGCCAACTCAGCCGAGTAGCCGAGATTGACTTCCGTAAACTGCTTGTTGCGCACTTGCGGAAGCGCTTCGGGCATATGCTGCCGCGGCATCTTGATGCGTTCTTTGTTTGGGATCGGATTGCTCGATTTCTTGACCGGGGTCTTCGAGGTAGGGGGCGTGCTCATTTCTTTGCCTCCAGCGCGCACGCCACTTCTTCGGCGGGAGCTGCGGTTTTCTTGCTTTCGACTTCGTGCTTGTAGTCTTCGAGGGAACGTTTTTCGGCGTCGCGGTACATCGCATTGCGCTGCACGAGGATGGCAAAATCGACGCGGTGTGCATCGAATTCGGGGCCATCGACGCAGGCAAATTCGCTTTTGCCTTCCACCAGCACGCGGCAACCGCCGCACATGCCAGTCCCGTCGATCATGATCGGGTTCAGGCTGACCATCGTCTTGATGCGCTCTTTACGCGTCATGTCAGCGACCGCCCGCATCATGGGGATCGGGCCGACTGCGAGGACGAGGTCAATGCGCGTGCCATTCTCGATGAGTTGCCGCAGCTTGTCGGTAACCAGGCCCTTGTCGGCGTAGCTGCCATCGTCGGTCGTGACGAAGACCGTATCGCTGACCTCGCGCATCTCGGATTCGAGAAGGACGAGATCCTTGTTTCGCCCGCCAATGATCGTGATCACGCGATTGCCGATACGCTTCATGGCAGATGCAGTGGGATAAGCCATAGCCGTGCCCACGCCCCCACCGATCACGACCACCGTGCCGAAGTTCTCAATCTCCGAGGGCTTGCCCAGGGGCCCGACCATGTCGAGGATGCTATCGCCGGTTTCGAGCGAATTGAGCAGGTTTGTGGTCTTGCCGATGGACTGCACCACGATGTTGACCGTACCCTTTTCCGGGTCGGACTTTTCGATGGTGAGCGGGATACGCTCGCCCGTTTCGTTAACGCGGATGATCACGAACTGACCCGGCCGCTGCTTTTTCGCGATGCGGGGCGCTTCGATTACGAAACGCTTAATTCCTGGCGCGATGAACTGTGCATTAAGGATTTTGAACACAGAGGTCTCCGAGGAAAATCCGAATGTATTGTCACGTGGGGATGTGACAAGGGGATGTGACGGGCATCACGCGGCAAGGTGCGCCAGGCCACGCTGATAGGCCCGGTAAGCGCGCCGGGCCACGTCGAAACGGGCTGTCAGGGCAGGCAGAAGTGGTAGGCTTTTCATAGGGTTTGAGGGAACATGGCTGGCCGCGCACAACCGACCATCGAGGGAGGGCATTCGAGCCTTCCAAGGCGCATTAAGCAACTCGCTCGCGAGGCGGGATTCGACCTGTGCGGGGTGACGCCGGTGCGCGAATTCAGCGAACTCGAAGCCTTCCCCGGCTGGATCGCGCAAGGGCGGCACGGCGAGATGAAGTATATGGAAGCGCGCGACCAGACCGGAAATCTCAAGCGCGCGGTGCTGGGCCGGGCTGCTCCTTGGGCGCGCAGCGTGATTGTATGCGCCATCAACTACAACACGGCGCAGCCGTATTCCAACCAAACCAAAGACGCCAGCCGCGGCTGGATTTCACGCTATGCCTGGAGCCGCGAAGATTACCACGATGCGGTGATGCGCAGATTGCATGTTGTGGAGTCCAGACTCCCCGAACTGGTCGGTTCAACTGGCAACCGGCAACTGGCAACTGGCGACTGTTTACAAACCCGCGCCTATGTCGATACCGGTCCACTGATCGAACGCGTTTTCGCAAAATACGCCGGCGTAGGATGGATTGGGAAGAATACCTGCGTCATCAATCAGCAACTGGGATCGTGGTTGTTTCTGGGCGTGATCCTGACGTCGCTCGAACTCACCCCAGACATTCCCGCTCCCGATCGCTGCGGAACTTGTACGCGCTGCATCACGGCCTGTCCCACGCAGGCGATCGTGGCGCCGGGCGAGTTGGATGCGCGCCTTTGTATCTCGTATCTGACCATCGAAAAGCGCGGCGAGATTCCGGAGGATCTTCGCACGGGCATGGGGCGGCACGTTTTCGGGTGCGATATTTGCCAGGACGTTTGCCCGTGGAACCGCAAAGCGCCCGCGACCCCAGCCGCCGAGTTCCAGGCGCGCGAAGGGCTAGTGAATCCGGCGCTGGGTTGGCTGGCGGAAATGAAATCGGGAGAATTCCGCGAGGTGTTTCGCGGATCGCCGGTGCGGCGGGCAAAGCTCTCGGGCCTGCGCCGGAACGCGGCGATTGCCATGGGCAACAGCGGAGACGAGAAGTTCGTGCCGACGCTGAGCAGGCTTGCGTCAGATTCTGACTCGGTCGTCGCCGATCATGCGAAATGGGCTCTGAAGCAATTTCGGCGAAAGGCATTCGAAGGCGATATTCCTCCGAAGGCAAGGCGTTATTCGCCATTCTGAACTGTCCGATTGCGGAAGCGCACGACGAACGACGAACGACGAACAGCGTGCCGCGGCATTACAATTCCTCTCATGTTCCAACCCAATCTTCTCCTCAACAAACGCGTCCTTATTACCGGCGGCGGCACAGGCCTCGGTAAAGCCGCAGCCCAGAGATTCCTTGAACTTGGCGCCGAAGTCTACATCTGCGGTCGGCGCGAAGAGGTTTTGTCGGCAGCCAAGCAGGAGTTGCACGATCGCACTGGCGGCCGCATCCATGCGCGCCGCTGCGATGTGCGCGACGCGGCAGCGGTCGAAGAAATGATCGGCGTGATCTGGGCCGACGGTCCGCTCGACGTGCTCATGAATAACGCCGCCGGAAATTTTCTGGCGCGTACCGAGGATCTTTCGCTGGGCGCGTTCCAATCCGTGATTGGCATCGTGCTGATGGGATCGCTCCATGCCACGCTAGCCTGCGGACGTCGCTGGCTCGCCGCCAAACGTCCCGCCGTTGTGTTGAACGTCACCACAACTTATGTGACTAGCGGTTCGGCTTACGTTGTTCCCTCGGCAGTGGCGAAGGCCGGAGTTCAGGCGCTCACGCGCAGCCTTGCCGTCGAATGGGGAGATCGCGGCATTCGCATGAATGCGATTGCGCCGGGGCCGATTCCCACCGAAGGCGCGTTCTCGCGCCTGCTGCCGAGGCCGGAACTGGAGCAGGCGGCAAAAGACCGTAATCCCCTCGGACGCTTCGGCACCGCCGAAGAGTTCGCCAACCTCGCGGCATTTCTTGTGAGCGACGGCTCGGGGTACATCAACGGCGAAGTCGTCACCATGGACGGCGGAGAGTGGTTGCAGGGCGCAGGCGAGTTTACCGCACTCGGTCGTCAGCTCACAAACGACGAGTGGGAACGGATGAAGTCCGGCAAACCTGGGAAAAAGGGCTGAACAGCCGGATTCCTAGCGAAAGGCTGTTGCTACGAGGTGCGCAGGATGCGCGAGGGGAAGAACAACGGAATGTACAAACGAGTTTGCGAGGGCAATACCGACTTTCGTAAGATCTGCTTGCGCTGGGCAGCGCCTTCCGAGCCCTTCGGTTGCCAGACGTGGTAGGCCCAGACTCTTATATCCGGTGCTGCCCAGTCGAATCCTTACAATGTGGTAGGCCCGGCAGGAATCGAACCTGCAACCCTCGGATTAGAAATCCGATGCTCTATCCTTTTGAGCTACGGGCCCTCACTTTTTTCATCAGTTTAGCAGCTTGGGCGGCCCCTTTGATCCAAACAAAAATGTTACTCGCAAACGGGAATCTACGATTCCAGGCAAATATTTTGTCCTAGATTGTCCGGACTAGCTCGGAGAGAGGATTACGGTTGATTACTCTGGTGTTGATTACTCCCGTGGTGAGAATCGGATTTCGACAAGTTCGTGCGATTCGTGAGAGGTAGTCTCCCATTTCCATTGGCGCACGGTATTGGCGGCTGCCTGGGCCAGGACCGGATGTCCTCCCTTGATGTCTACCGCCTTCACGCTACCGTCGGGAGCTACAAGGGCATCTACCTTAACGACGCCAGACAACGCCAGCGTGCGCGCTAAAGTGGGATATGCGGGAGGCCTGCTGTTCAGAAGTTTGCGCTTCGCCGGATCCTTCTGCGCCGTCGACAACACACTAAGCAATAGAAAAATGGCAAGAAAGAAAATAACAAAAGCCCGACGCTGAGAAGGGAAGCGAGACTCAGCCCTGTTGTACGTATTCATTGGTGCGAGTGTAAATAGCCGAAAACGATCGCTGAAGAGTACGAGGGTAACCTGATCTTTAGCAGTACAGAGGCGAGGATCGCGGTAGTGGCTTGCCGTTAGTCTTTCAGCGGCACCATCACTTGATCGCCGCGGCAAAACGTCGCGACTTTAAGCGGGAAGCCGTCCGCCTGTGGCACCGTCATGACCGGCCCATAACAATAGACGGCATGACCGGTGGCGGCGAAATACCAGCGTCCGCCTTTTCTCTTTGCGGGCTGCTCAGCAGCAGTAGCCGAGAGCTTCGCAGGCGGCTGCAACTTAGGAACCGAAAACGACAGGAGCAAGGCCAGGGCCAGCACCTTCATCACTAGGGTCTCACTTTGAGTGCGGCCGCCTACCAGAGGGCCGCACAGTCACACAATCTTTCTTTTCCAACTGTCCAACTCTACCGATTCGACCTGCGGCGCTTCCCCAGCGCTTCGCGCTAGATGTTCCGGGTCGCGCGCCTCATGTCCTGCAAATCCGAGTCGGGTCTGCCGGGAACCTCTTTCGGCAAGTTCCCCGACTTGCCAGTCCCCTTCCCGTCCTTGCCGGATGTTTTGCCCGCAGGGTCCTTTTGGACTGCTGCGCGGCCGGCGCCCTCTTGCGCCTTCTGGCGCGCTTTCAGGTTCTCCTCGCGCGCAATCTTGCCCTTCAGTTCGGCGAGTTGGCTGCTGTCCTTCACCATCTCACGGATCAGGAATCGCTGCGATTCAATCGTTCGCCCCTGTTCGACGACGAGCAGCGTCAGGATCGCGTACGAGAACACGAACAGCACGACCAGGAGAGGAAGCATTCCCGACGAACGGTTCGCTTTCTGAATGGCTTTGCACTCGGCGCTGTAGACGACGGTCAAGGTTTCGCCCTCGTACCGACCCCCAATCCGTCAGGGGCTCAGCCTATGTAGTGCACCCGGAAATCCATACGGCGAACTAGCCGTATGTGATTGCCACATATGGGTTTAGCGGTACGGAATGAAACGGCGGTGCAGGCGCAGGTGAAAGCATCTGCACTTTATGCGTAACACTTCCTGCGTGGAAACGGCCTAAACGGGCTGCGACCCAATCTGGGGTGGGTCTTGGATCTTCGCCAGCAGAGTGGCCGGAGTAATCACGAGGCTCTGGATCCCGACATACTGGCCGCGCACGCGCGCCCAACGGGCCGAGTGCATCCGCACGTCGAGATGGAGAAAGCTGCCATCATAAGCGCCGATTCCCCCTTTGAAAAAGGTCGGGATCTGCAGCGCCAGTTCGTACATTTGTTGCAGCGAAAGGCCCGGAATCGATATATCGGCGGCCGTGCCTTGTGTATGTTCGCTGTCGCTCACGCCGCCAACCTCCAGGTTGTGCGCAGGGCAGCGATAGCCGTCGTGGACCACAATGGGCCTTCCGGCGAGCGCGCGAAGATGCTCGAGGGCTACAATCAACGCGTTGTCAATCTTCAACTGGCCACAGCAGTGGCAGGCAAACTCTGACTTCGAAAAGTGCGCGCTCAGATCACCCAATGCTCATCACCTCGCCGGAGGAATCATCAAGCAGCGCATTGGCGATTGGCTGTGAGGGCGATCACTTTGAATTTGGTCGGTTTTCAGTCAGGGCGCCAAAGCGGGGATTCGCGGGACGACAGTAAGAAGGCGGGACCCTGCAGGTTTGCAGGATCCCGCTTGTCTTACCTGTCTTGCTTACTCCAATGTTGCCGGGGTGGCGACGAAGCCGCTGTTGTCCGGGTTGGTGCCGTAGAAGCCAACCAGCACGCCTTTGTCGTTGATACCGTTGACAACCGTCACACCGACTCCGCTGGGATCGTCGACCGTCTCAAAGGTCTGCGTGCTGATCGTGTAGACGAATCCGTGGCTGTTGCCCGCGGGGCCTGACGTATCCGAATACGAACCGACAACCTGCCCTTTGTTGTTTACGCCCAGTGCCGCCGTCGTTCCCACACCATTCGGGTCATCGAGGATGCTGAAGATTCCCTGCACCTTGAGCCAGCCGTGCATGTTGCCCGCGGTGTCGATCGTGAAGCCGCAAACGTCGCCGGAGTTGTTAATGCCAGTGGCCTGAGCGCTGGTGGAGTTTGGGATCTCGAACAGTTCGAATACCCCCCCAGTTTCATCGTAAACATAGGCGTGGTCGGGTCCGGAACCATCGCCCTTGGTGCTGTAATAGCCGGCAGCCTGGCGGTAGTCGTTCTGGCTGAGCAGTTGGTTGAACGGCGTTTTGGGAAAGTTGATGGTCGCAAAGGTTCCCTGATAATCGGTGAAACCTTCGGTCTTCCCACTCTTTACGTAGAAGCCGGACGTTTTGAACGGCTCGTTGTTGATTCCGATGACCTGGGTCATCGAGGAACCAGGATAGTTTTCCGTGGTAAACATCTTGGTTTTCGTGCTGTAAGTGAATCCTGAGTTCTTCAGGAAGTTATGGTAGCCGGCAATATCGCCGGAGTTATTGATACCTAGCAACTGTGTGAACGTGTCGCCAGGATAGTTGATGGTTTGGAAGTCGTAAGTGGTTTGGGCGAAAGCCGAGGTCATGCAGAGCATGACGGCAAGGCTCAGGGTTAGGGCGAAATGTTTCGTTTTCATGACAGTTCCTCTCTTAAATTGATCCCGAGGGATCAGAAATTGGTGTTGCTCGGGCACCGGTTCAACTCACAGAGCCCGTCAAGCCAGCCGGACTCCCGCGGGGTTGGCGGAGGGGCTATAATCGCTGGCCAAGGTCAGTTTCCCGCTGCCAAAATTTGCGCTCACCCTGTTAAGCGCCGTTGAGGGACAAATTCCCTCATGCTTTAAAAATCTTTTCTTGAGCTAGAGCGGGAGGCAATCAACGCAAACCCGCGCGACTCGTCATCGGGAGGAGAATCAAGATGGAACCCGACCGTCAGTTCGTCACGCAGTTGTTGCAGCAGTGGGGTAGCGGCGACAAAGAAGCGCTGGACCAATTAATGCCGGTTGTTTATGACCAACTGCACAAGCTGGCCCTGAACTGCCTGCGCTCGGAACGCCGGGATCACACCCTGCGCGCGACCGCGCTCGTCAACGACGCCTATTTGCGGTTGGTGGACGCCGACGTGACCTTCCAGGATCGCGTGCACTTCTGCGCCGTTTCCGCGCGCATCCTGCGCCGCATCCTGGTCGACTATGCCCGCTCCCAGAACCGGCAGAAGCGCGGGGGCGAATTCGATAAGATTCCTCTGGATGACGCCATCCTCGTCGGCCCCCAAGCCGATCGCGGCATCATTGAACTGGACGAGGCGATGCAGCGCCTGGCCGCGAAGGATCGCCGCAAAAGCGACCTGATTGAACTGTTGTTCTTCGGCGGTCTGACCTATGACGAAGCAGCCGAGGCTCTGAAAATCTCCCCCGCCACCGTGCACCGCGAGCTGACCCTCGCCAAGGCTTGGCTCCATCGCGAATTGCGGCACGGCGCGGCGTAGGCGAGAGCTTAGGGGTTTCTTCTGCGAATCCCGTTTACTCCGTGGTTCCAGTTTTTTGTGGAAATCTGAATCGCAGCTTGCTCCATTGCAGGAGCCGCTCACCGTGCGACTTTTGACTCCGCCACGCATCTCATTTTCGGAGAGTGAATATGAGCGAGAAAGTGACTGACAAGGCGGCGAAGATCCAAAAGCCTGACGAGGAGTGGCGCAAGCAGCTAACCCCCGAGCAGTACGAGGTGGCGCGCCAGTGCGGCACCGAGCCCGCCTTCACCGGCAAGTTCTGGAACAAGCACGACGACGGTTCCTACCACTGTGTTTGTTGTGGCGCGCTGTTGTTTGGCTCGGGGACAAAATTTGATTCTGGGACGGGCTGGCCGAGCTTCTATGACGCAGCCGATAAGAAGAACATCGTCGAGCACACCGACCGGAGCTACGGCATGGCGCGAACCGAGGTACGTTGCGCGCACTGTGACGCGCATCTCGGACACTTGTTCCCCGATGGCCCACAGCCAACGGGCATGCGCTATTGCATCAACTCAGCCGCACTGGACTTCAAGCCCAGCAAGTAGTCCGCGAGCCCGGAGCTGACAGTGCCGTCTGACATTCGCCTGTTTTTCCAAGCAGTGTTTCTCCGTAGTGGGACAAAACAATCGGGGAACAAAAGAACTAGCGCGCTTCAGTCTTCCCGCAAACTGCTAGACCGCAACGGGCTGCTTCGAGCCTACCGGGACCGGCGTTAGCCACTGATAGCGGTCGGGCTTTTGGCCGTGCACGATCCCGTAAAATTCGTCCTGGATCGCCTTCGTGATGGCGCCGATCTTTCCTTTGCCTACCGTAATTCTGTCGACCGAACGGATGGGCGTGATTTCGGCGGCTGTGCCGGAGAAGAAGACTTCGTCGGCAATGTAAAGCGATTCGCGCGGAATCTGCTGCTCGACGATCCGGATGCCGAGGTCGCGGGCGATCTGCAGCACAGAATCGCGCGTGATACCCGGCAGCACAGAACTGCCGATGGCGGCCGTCTGCAAGACTCCGTTGCGCACGACGAACAGGTTTTCGCCCGAGCCCTCGCTGACGCAGCCATTCACATCGAGCGCAATCCCTTCGGCAAAGCCGTTGACGATGGCTTCCATCTTGATGAGCTGCGAGTTCATGTAATTGGCGCCGGCCTTGGCCATGGTGGGCAGCGTGTTGGGGGCGATGCGGGTCCAGGACGAGACGCACACATCGACGCCTTCGCTGGCGTCAGCGCCCAGGTACTTACCCCAAGGGTAATTGCAGATATAGACCTCGATCGGCAGTTTGAGCGGATTGACGCCGACGTCGCCATAGCCGCGCAGAACGACCGGGCGGACGTAGCAGGGCCAGACGCCATTGCGTTTCACCAGTTCGAGCATGGCGGCGATGAGTTCGTCGCGGGTGAAGGGGATGTCGGTGCGATAAATGCGCGCGGAATCGATGAGGCGCTGAATGTGCTCGATGGCACGGAAAATGGCCGGTCCGCTGGGCGGGGCGTAGCAGCGAATGCCTTCGAAGACCGAAGAGCCATAGTGCACAACGTGCGACATTACGTGGATGGTCGCATCATCCCAGTTAATGAACTTGCCGTTGTGCCAGACTTTGTCCGTCTTCTGAATGGGCATAAGGACTCCTTGTCGGTGTTTCAAGGTGCGCGGGAGCGGCTAGGGGTTCCCGATTCAGGTGCAAACTTCCGTGCCGGGGCTGGTCGATCGAGGGTAGCGGATACGAACGAACTCGGCGAAGGAAGATTACCTTCCGTTCTTAAATTATAGCTTGGGGGAGAGCGCGCGCAACCCAACAAATGGGGCGCGTACAGGCGTAGGAGTCCCCTGCTGCCGGCCCGGCGATGGAGGGTGCGGACGGGGCCACATCACGTGGATTCGTGATGAATGTCACGGACGGGGAGAGAGCGAGGCCAGTATGTTGAAAATGAAATTCAATTTCATTTTCATATTTAGGCGGGTCCCATGTACTTATCTCACAGAATCCATCCCGGCTTGCAGCTTGCGATTCGAAACACCGTTTTGCTCTTTGGCTTTGCATTCGTCGCGTTCTCGGCGGCAATCGCTCAGATTCCGGATACGACAGCTCCCAAAACAACCGAACCGGTGGCCAGCGGCGATACCAGCAGCACGTTTCAGCATCAGGTGGGCAAACGCCTCTGGCTGTCGGGGCAGATGAACTTCATTGCCCAGGCGCACCCTGCGTTTTCGGCGCTCTATAGCGGTGTGAACAGCCTTGATCCAGATTATGAGAAGGCCTTGTCGCGCGTGGTCACGCTTTATGCCGGACTGCAAGTGAGCCAATCCACCGAGGTCCTGGCCGATGTGGAGGAGGCTGGAGGACGCGGCCTGAGCAACGCATTGGGGCTTGCCGGATTTTCCAATCTTGACGCGGTGCGGAATCCCAGCCTGGGGCAGAAACCGTATCTTGCGCGTCTGATGGTTCATCAGGTCTTCGCGCTCAGCAAGGAGCGCATTGAGGCTGATCCGGGGCCGTTTTCCACTTTTTCCGATCTGCCGGCGCGGCGCCTCGACGTCCGGGTGGGTAAGTTCGGCACGGTGGATTTCTTCGATGTGAACTCGGTCGGCAGCGACAGCCACCTGCAATTCATGAACTGGGCCGTCGATCAGAACGGCGCCTACGATTTTGCGGCGGACACGCGCGGTTATACGTGGGGTGCGATTCTCGAGTACCAGCAGCGGCAATGGGGATTCCGTTTTGCCGAGGCGCTCATGCCGTCGGTCGCCAACGGCATGCAGGAAGTGTGGAACCTGCGCCAAGCACGAGCCGAGAATTACGAGTTCGAACTGCACCGCGGACTTCTCCCGAAACAACCGGGCATGATCCGCCTGCTCTCTTACACGAACTACGCGAACATGGGGATTTATCGAGTCGCCATCAATCGGTATCTCGACGGCCTCGACCCGAAACCAGAGATCACCGACCATCCGTTGCAGACTACCCGCAAGTACGGCTTCGGCGTCAACGTCGAGCAGGGACTCACGCGCAATCTGACGGCGTTCGGGCGCTTTGGTTGGAACAACGGCAAAACCGAATCCTATGTATTCACGGAGATCGACCAGACGTTTGCCGGGGGCGTTGCCATGAACGGCCGGCGCTGGCGGCGGCGCGGGGACCGGGCCGGAGTCGCATTCGCCTCCAATGCTATTTCCGGCGATCACCGGCGCTATCTGGAGCTTGGCGGCACGGGCTTCATCATTGGCGACGGGGCGCTCAATTACGGGCGCGAAAAAATTCTGGAGAGCTATTACACAGCACACCTGTGGAAGGGTTTCTACGCGTCTCCGGGAGTACAGTACGTTACGAACCCGGCTTACAACCGGGACCGCGGGCCGGTGCTGATTCCGACGCTGCGATTTCACGTGGAGTTATAGCGCGGAACGTGGGTTTGAAACTTTTCAGTGCCGGTAGATTGTCGGATCTCTATGGGCGCCGCCCGAGGTCGTCGGTTGCGCATTTCCGGGGTTGGCGCTGGACGGAGCAACGGCGGGAATGGCGGCCGGCCTGGCACTGGCTACGCCTGCCTCCGCCTTGGCTCCGATTTCATCCCCTCGAAAGAACCGGTCCTTGTCTTTGGCGTTGGCGGCGCGCATTTCGGGCATCGCGGCGTAGGGCTTGGAATAATCGTTGTTGGCATTCCAGAACAGAAAGCCGACACCACCCTTTTGTTTCGCGACCTCAACCTGTACCTCAACATACTTTGGCGAGTACGTCTTGGTTCGCCAGGCGAAGGCCTGCAGCCACGGACGTATAACCACGGCGCTGTCCCTGGTGATCAGCTTGAAACGGTCCATGGACTCGCCAATAAAGTGCTCGGGGGCGTCGCCGGGGTGGGCGATGCCGTCCATACCGAAGAAGTGGGAGGGGTAGATCATGGGTGAGAGCACGTCGCAGTGCTTGGCCATAGCGACGATGTCCTGACCGGTATGGGACAGGTCAACCGGGCGCTGCCAGGCCATCACGCCGAATACGTCGAGCGAGAGCAGGACGCCGGTTGGGTGAATCTGCGCGTAGGCGCGCTTCAGGAATCCGGCGATCACGTCGGAGCGTTGAACGTCTTTGGAACGCGGAACGTCTTTTGCTTTTGGATCTTTCGGATGACCGGTTGGAGATCCGGCGGCCGAGACGGGGCAAGCCCCGTCTCTACAGTTGTTGAGTGGATCGGGTTGGTTGCTTTCGGGATGATCAGCTTGGAAGGCGAAGCTTGCATCTTTCTGGTCGCCTTCTGCGGGAAAGCGCACGTAGTCGAATTGCACTTCGTCGGCGCCAGATTCGGCAACAAACTTCGCCAGCGCAATGTCGTAGTCCTGCACTTTGAGATTGGAAGGATCGGTCCAGACCAGCTTGCCGTTTTCGCGCCAGGGTTCGCCGGTGCGGCGCGATTTCACGGCGAGTTCCGGATGCGTGGTGACCAGGTGCTCATCGCGGAAGATGGCGATGCGGGCGATGGCATGCATATTCTGCGAGTGCAGGAAGCGAATGAACTTGGGCAGGTCAGAAATGTAATGGCGCTGACCGGAAGCCAGCGGATGATCGAAGGCAATGTTGACGATGCCGTCGCCATCCTTGATATCGAACACGACCGCATTGCCCCCGACTTCACGCCAATGTCGGATAATATGCGCGCCGTGATCGCTTCCGGCCATGACGCCGGTTAAATAAACTGCGCGTACTTCGAAATCACTTGCAACCGGGACGGACTTCTCTACAATGGGCGATTCGAGAATTCCGGGGATCAGGATTTGTTCTCCGGGTTTGAGAAAAACGCCCTGCCGATTGCCGTTGGCGGCGCGGATCGCCTCTGCCAGTTCACTGGAGGTCAGGTACTTGGTCTTCCGGAGATACTTGCGGGCGACCGATGGGATACTATCTCCGCGTTGCGCCTGGTACAGGTTGCTCCCCGGAGGCACGACCAACGGAACCGGCGGTTGGGTTTGCTTGGTAGTGGTGGCTTTGGCCGGAACCAACTGCGCGGCATGAGGATTTTCGACGGCGGCGACGGTCGGCGAAAGCAGGCTAAAGGCGGTTAAAACCAGCCGGGACAATAGGGCGGCAACACCGAAAAGTGAGTATCGAGGCAAGGAACTTTCTCCGTATTACTTCCGTCTCGATTGTGGCTGCGGGTAACAGTGCCTGCCAGTTACGTATGGTCAAGCTAGTTGCGGCTTACAGGACATGGGCATGCGGGCGGGCTGAGCAAGAGGGAAGTTCCCCTCCGGAGGCTGCAAAGAATTGCTCTTGGGGAAACAGCGAGTATCCCCGGCGGCTCGCCGGGATGCCCGCTAGATGCATCTAAAACGATAAGAAACAGGGGAATACGGGGCCTGGTAAGGTTGGCGAACAGCTTGCACAACAAGGGAACAAGGGCGGTAAAACATGGCAATCCGTCCCGGGTGACAAAAATGAGCAGTTTCCCAAAAGACATGCAATTCCCGGAAAGGAAACAGGGGCCTGAAGTGATGAGAACGAACCTTGCAACCGTGCTCGACCCGACCCGCCGCAGCAACGATGCTCGTGACTTTGAAACGAGCTTATCCCGCAAAATCGTGGGCCAGGATCAGGCGCTGGAAAAGGTCGCCGAAATCTACCAGATGTTTTTGGCAGGCATGAATGCGCCGAGCCGCCCGGTGGGCAATCTCCTGTTCCTGGGACCGACTGGATCCGGCAAGACACGCGTCGTAGAAGCGATGGCCGAAGCGCTGTTCGGCGACGCGCGCGCCTGCATCAAAATCGATTGCGCCGAGTTTCAGCATTCGCACGAGATCGCCAAGCTGATCGGGTCGCCTCCGGGATACCTTGGCCACCGCGAAACATCGCCCTTCCTCAGCCAGGAAGTACTGAACCAATACCACACCTCGACGATGAAGTTAAGTTTCGTTCTCTTCGACGAGATTGAAAAGGCCAGCGACACTTTATGGAATCTGTTGCTCGGAATATTGGACAAGGGTAGACTTACGTTGGGGGATAACCGACAAGTAGATTTCTCGCG